>Ga0265295_1002205_pt1 | contig 31791 bp, 33 predicted proteins | sample Munlansysbiofilm_FD_192503 | JGI IMG/M metagenome (GOLD analysis project Ga0265295, IMG submission 192503) | Leachate microbial communities from a municipal landfill in Southern Ontario, Canada - Methane capture system biofilm | ecosystem: Engineered > Solid waste > Landfill > Unclassified ... | reverse complement strand
TCGTCAGCGCCGTGCTGATGGAGATATCGGAAGAGTGGGAAACTGGCCGAGTTTACTTGACTTTTTAAGGATCAACAATCGCTCCAAAGAGAAGTTTTGAATTTACAGAACAGTTGTTGCTTTATCTCGATGCCCGTACGGCGTCTGAATACGCACATCATGCACTATGTATTCGGCTCAGCTTTTCTTGAGTAGTCGGTGGACGGCGCTGCGGTATGCTTGCAGGTCCTCGCGTTTGGCAACGGCTAGAACCAGCACGGTTAGAACATTTTCTTCAACTTGATATACTAGGCGATATCCCTGCTGGCGTAGCTTTATCTTATAGCAATCCTTTAGATCGCCGCGCAGCTCGTTGCCCGGAGAGTGAGGATTGTTGAGGCGTTTTTTTAAATATTTCTTCAACATGGATTTAACACTGCCATCTAACTTGTTCCACTCATCTAGCGCCTCTGGGATGAATTTCAAGCGGTAAGCATATGTTCCCTTATCGGTTTCAGATGCTATCAATGTCAACCTCGATCGCAGAATCTTTCTGGCTTAGGCGGTTCCGAGCCAGATCCTCAATCTCTCTGTCAGCTAACTCCTCAACCAAAGCTTCAAACAGCTGCGGTGAGACCATATAAAAGGCCGGTTTGTTGTGGCTTAAAACCGCTACAGGGCTTTGCCCTGCGTCACGCACTATACGCGCAGGGTTCTTCTTGAACTCCGTCATACTGATAGAATAGTCTGCCAGAATAGTATCCATAATAAAAAGCTCCTTTTTTAGAGCTAAGCATAGACCAAATACAGGTCAAAATAAAGCTCTTTACACTGCATAGGTCTACACGTATTAGGGTACTGCTGCTATGCCTGTCATTACTGACGTGTTGGCATACGTATGCACCCGAGACGGATCATCAGAAGACCTGCAACCAACGTTGTGCCGGCAAGGCTGAGAAAAAGAACATTATAACCAAAAGTTGAAATCAACTGCCCGCCGAAAATTGGTCCAATAAAAAACCCTCCCTGCATCATAAGCACCAACAAGTTCTGGTTCATAGCTTGGGCAGCCGGGGGGGAAATATCGAACATAGCAGCGGCCTGCAGCGGCATAGCGATCCCCCAACCGAAACCGGTAAACCCGGCCAAGACAAAAAACATGCCGCTGGAGGAAAACGGAAGCAGTCCGTAGCAGACAGCAACGATAAATAATCCCGCCGCGCAGACTAGTCCCTTGTTGCAAGCGTCGAACAGCCGGCTGAACAGGAGCCGGATAACGATCATTACAAGCGTGCAAATGGTAAAGAAGACACTGGCATTTGCAATTCCCACAGTGTGGCCGAATTGCTTAAGGTAATAGAAGATAGCTGAATAACCGCAGAAAAACAGCAAAGTCGATAGAAGCAACACCATCACCGAGCCGGAACGAAGGCTGGTTATTATGCCCGCCAGGCCGGGAGAATTAGACATCTCCTTCGCCACAACGTGCTGCGGAGGAGGAAGCATCAGCATGAGAAACGGTAACAACGCCAACACAGCCGCCACATTGAGCACCTTTCCGAATTCGGCAGGAGAGATTGCAAAGAAACTGAATAACAACGGAATAAACGCATAGGGAACCAGGCGCACGAGGGATATATAACCAAAAGCACTCCCACTCATCTCTTTAGGAATGAACTGAACGGCAAGGGTGTTAAGTGAAGCCACCACGCAAATGAAGCCAGCACCCTGCAACAGGCGCGCGGCCGTCAGTAGCGGGACGGAGGAGACATGCCCCACCATAAACAGGGCCACAGACAGCGCCACCGCCCCCCCGAAAAGCCATCTGCGCGCCGTGCCCATATGCACAAAAGGAGTGATCAGTGGCAGAACAATCAATGCCGCCAGCGCGTCGGCGCTGAGAATGAAACCGGCTGTGGCCGGCGGGATTCCCAACACGTTCAGATACCCGACAAAGGCGAAGAAAAGCGCAGCAATAGATGTAACCAGTGCAAACTGGAGATTGATCGCCAAAAATCCGAACGAGAACAGTTTGGTATTATTAGACATGAAGTCCCTCAAAAAACGAATCAGTAGGCTGACAGCCACCAAGCGGTGATAATTCGCCGCAACGCGGCTATTGTCACACGCATATCTTTAAACCCTTACATTCCTTATCTCGCGAATTTCTTCCGTCAGCGCTTCTGCGAAACTCTCCATTACCGCCATTTCCCTTAACGTCACACGGATCCACCCTGGAAAGCGGAAGCCAGTCATGGATCGGACCATCATCCCACGCTTCATCAGACGCCGATACATGAGCAGATCATTGATCGGCACCTTGATCATTAGGTAATTTCCTTCACCGCCAACCGTCTCAAGACCTAGATCGGTGCAGACTTTGCACAGAAAAAGTCGCGCTTGCTTGACCATCGTGCGCGTGGCGGCAATGTGCTCGCGGTCGTCAGAAAGGGCAGCTTTAGCGGCCATCTGTGCCTGGACATTGACCGAATATGTCACGGAAGTGCGTCGCACCACATCCACCACGTCCCGGGTTCCCGTCAGATAACCGGCGCGTAAACCGGCCAGAGCATACATTTTAGAAAAGGTACGAAAGGATACGACATTGGGGAACCGCTCCATCAACTCCATGGCATCCGGAAATTCCGGATCCTCCACGTACTCACAATAGGCCTCATCCACCACCACCAACCGGTTTTCACCAACTTTTTCCAAAAAATCAATCAAGACCTGTTTGGTCCAGTAGCTGCCAGTGGGATTGTTGGGATTGCAAATGAAGATGATCTTAGTGCGGGCGTCAATACGATCAAGGAGCCCCTGGGGGTCGTAGGCATAATCGCGCAGCGGCACCAGACGCGCTTCGACGCCAGAGAATTCTGCCACCCATTCATAGACGGCAAAGGTCTTATCGGCAGTGATGATGTTGTCTCCTTGCTGACAGAACGCCTTGATGATCGACGTGATTGCTTCGCAGGAACCGTTGGTGACCAAAAAACGGTCACGGCAAATGTCAAAACGGCGACTGAGGGCTTCGCGTAGATCATAGGAGTCGCCACTGGGGTAAACAACGGCCAGATCGGGAGAGAAATCTGCGATGACACGGACGGCAGCTGCTGGCGGTCCGAGCGTATTTTCGTTATTGTTCAACCGATGGAGATGAGAGACCCCGTATTCCTCTTGCAACAAATGGTCAGGTCTACTCGGTGTGTACGCCTCAAAGTTGCGTACATACTCGGGGATGAGGAGGTCTAGATTCATGATTGCTGCTTCCGTACGCGATGTTCGTAGATGACCAGATCGCCGAGGCCGGCATCGGGTATCAGCAGGCGCGGCACAAAGCCGGTAGCCTCCAGCGCATCGGTAAAGGCGATGTCTTCACTTCGCCCAGTGTTGATCTCCACCATAAAGTTGTTGATCCCGTCATTTTGCAGCAGATCAAGATGGGCTGCCAGGTTGGCCGCCATATCTTTGCCGGCGCAAAGTGGACGGATAATCGCCAGGGAACGCGGATACTCGAGTTCCACCGCCAACACTGAAGCGTCGCGCAAGCGGAGCTGCTCGCCGCCGTTTTCGCGTAATTGCCGGGGAAGGCAGAGACGATTATATTGATCCGCCAAAAAAGTTGCCAGCGCACCGGAACAGTACACCACGCCGCCGCCCTCTTCCCTCAGTTGGCGATAATAATAGGTGGAACGAGTAGCAGCGCCACTGATTCCAGTCAAATCCAGCTCTCCCAACAAATCAAAGAAACGCTCGTAACCCTGTAGCTGACCCTGGCGCCGCACCAAGCCACGGAAGCGAGAGCGGGAGATACGTCCCACCGCTTCGTCTAGTAACAGGGTCAACACCACGTCATCTGGGTCGTCATTAAACAGATAGGGGCCGTACAGTTCAAGACAGGAGTCTGTCAACGGTCGCCAGAGCACCCCGCCGATAATCCAATCACCACGCAGGGCCAGAATAGCGTTCAGATGGCCAGCTGCAAGCATATCGGCTGCCATGCCAGGGCTAGCGAGAAAACCGGGAATAAAGGGGGCGCCGGAAGCACTTACCATGGCGGAAAAATGGCGCAGATCACTGGAGGATGGTTCAACCAGCCTTACCGGCCCCTGGGTGTTAGGTGGTGGAAGCGCCGCGACCTGTGTTGTTGGGTAGTCGCGGTTGCGGGTCATGCGCAACGTGATCCGATCATCGTTGCCAAAATCAAGTCTGAGGCTGGAGACGCTGCGGGCTGCGATCATGGGCCCCAGCAGTTCCAGTGACTCCTCGCTATCCGGATTGACCTGCCAGACCAGGTTGAAGGCGCGCATATCTGGATTAGCCATCTGGAAGGAAATAGAGAGAGCCAGACGATACCCCTGGTCCTCCACTTCAAGCTCCACCGCAGAATCAGCTGCAACTTTCTGCACGTAAAAGGAAAACAGTTCCTCCACGGCCAATTCCAAGCTATGGCTTTCCTTGTCAGTATAAGCGAACCCACGCGCACCTTTCCCGGCAAAATCGACGGCAAGCGGCAGAAACGGCATACTGAGAGGAATCCGAAGCGAGGCGTTTTTCTGTTGTTTGTTCTGCTTAATCATTGTACGTCCCATTCCTTTTGGTACAGCCCGTTGTTCCCGAGCCAAGATTTCAAGCGCTGCTGATCTGTCCGTAAAGCAAACCTTTGGCGCAAAACCACATTTCATAAATAACGACGCAGATAGCATTACTGTCGAGTTGGACCTGATTTAAAGATAGTCTAATATCCCCCCGTGCAACTGCGCGCTATGATCTATCGCTATCTGCCGTTATATCAACGACTTCCATGGTCGCTCTCAAGAGATCGATCGTGGCAAATTTGGGGGCAAAAATAATATCGCGGTTTACTAGTTCGGTACCTTGAAGAAGATATGCTAGCACTTCCGCTGCGAGGAAGGCCCCCGATACCGCCCCCCCGATACTTGTAGTTGCGATCTTTCCCGTTTCTTTTGCACAGAGATCAATTCGTTTAGCGACAGTGGGTTCGAACCTATCGGAAATTAAGGAAGGGAAAAGACCTCCTCCGTCAGATTTCTCCTTCAATAATCCCCAGAATTCATCAGGCATCATCCCTTTTGGATGATGGGCAACCAACAAGGCACCGAATCCGAGCGCCCCAGCTGTAAAGAGGGGGATATTGAAGCGTTTGAGCAACTCCGGGGTCATGGCTTTAACATCTGCCCCCTTTTCAACGTCGATTACACCCACATAGACATCACAGCCGTCGAGGAATCGCTCAAGGTTGCTGGCCAGCGTTCCTTCAGGGAATAACTCGAGTTCAACATCTGGATTGATCTCACGGGCAAGCTGTTCGTAAACTTCGATTTTGGGCTTGTCCATTGTTGAAGCGAAGGCTGCCGCCTGCCTGTTCATGTCGGGTGGATCAAAAATGCCGTTTTCGGACAACCGAAACCGCTTCACCCCACAGCGGACCAAATTCAGAAAAGCGCCTCCTCCGACCCCGCCGAGTCCGGCAAAGGCAATAAGCGGCGTCGAAAGCGCATCAATTCCTTCTTTTCCTAGTATGGGTAACGTCCGATCAAGAAATCCCTGCATAGTTGTCCTCCTTATAAAACAGTGTAATCCATAGTCCTCATGCTCTAGTTCGATGCTTGGAGAACCTCATCTAGGCAGGCGAGGTAATCTTCCATAAATTCCTCCAAAAACAGCTCATCACAAAAGCCGGCGCGCGCCATGCATAGCAGAGTCGGGTGCTCATTGTGGTCAATAACCTGCAGAGCCAAGCCCAACGACCAATATTGGGGGGGGGCTAAAGGCTGTTGTTTCAAGGTCACGCCCTGAAAGTTCGGACCGCTTCCATCGCTTCGAGCAACGTAGTGGAAAAACAAATCGGGAACGCCTAATCCGTGTGGGTCCACCGCTTCCCAGACTGGCCAATAACTGTGGTTTTGCACCGCAATCAATCCCTTCTTGACCCGGTTCAAGGTCTCTGAAAAAGCGCGATTTTGAGGAACCTCCGTGGAAAAGTACATGCGGTTGGTCAGGCTGCCGATCACCGATTGAAGCGCCTTACGGTCGCGCAGTGCGGTCACGAACGCCGTTAGGGGGCGGTTGTCTTGACTACGCTTCGCCAGCATAAGCTGATAGACCGTTAGGCAGCCCTCAAAGAGCGTCCCCCGGTGCGCTTGGCACAGCGTCTTTAACTGATTCATCCGCTCTGCGGGAATGGGCTTCATGGCCGTTAAGCATTGATAGGGGTTGCGCTTAGCGCAAGGCCTTGGGGGCGATGGGTAGAGCGGCCGACTCTGCGCCATTTCCGCGGTCCAAAACGCTTGCGATTTCTGCAGATATCCGTCATCAATCAGGCGATGGTACCATTCGGTGAAGGTGCGCAGCGAGGTCGCGGGCGGCTCCTTTGGAGTGGTTCCTGCGCAAAACGCATTATAGGCTGAAGCCAAGGCGTCCAGCAAAACTTCCGAGGACCAAGCGTCAAACAGCAAATGGGTTCCGCGTAAGCAAAGAGCATGGCAGTCGCCGCCCAAATCGAAGAGCCGGAATTGGCACGAGGGCTCGGTGGTCTTGAGAGGTTCCATGCTCCAAGCCGACATCGTGGAGTCGAGGTCTGCGGGGTCAATCGCCTCCCAGGCCGGCGTCAGATCCCCAGAGAGAGGTGTCAGCCAAACTCCACCGTCTCGCTCCTCGACGCGCAATCGAAACGTATCAAAGCGGCCGATAACGAAACGAAGCGCTTCTCTCAAGGCCTCTCGGTTGAGCGGTCCAAAAAAATCCCAGCGCGTCGGCATGGCCTCTACAGCAGCTCCCGTTGCCCGCATAGACTCTTCCAGGCGGTGCATCATCAGTGCATTTCTCGGCATTGGAAACGCTCCAAGCCCTTGAGCCGTCACGGGTTCTGGAAATCCTGGGTCCTCCACGCTCCGGCTCTGCGATTTTAGGTGGGCCGCCAGGTTTTCTACGGTCGAATGTTCGCGGACGTCGGTGACTTGCATCCGAAGTCCTACCTCCTCGGCCGCTGCAAGCATCTCCATGCAGCTCAATGAGTCGCCACCGAGATGGAAGAAATCCTCTTTGACTCCAACTTCTTCGACACCTAAGGTCTGCGACCACACTTTGCATAGGGTCTCTTCAAGTGCGTTGCGCGGTTTCACATAAGCCACGTTGTCTCTCTCCCCGCCTCCCTCCGGGATGGGCAGAGCCCGTCGATCCACTTTACCGTTCGGAGTTCTGGGGAATTCTTTTAAGACGACGAAGGCGGCGGGAACCATATAATTAGGAAGAAGGTCGGCCGTCATTTCTCTAAGAGCACCGATGTCGAGTTCTGTTCCGGCTTCGGGGATAAGATAGGCAATCAATCGGTGCGTCGCCCCCTGAGGGATGGGGAGCACCAGACAGCTCTTAACCCCCTCTAGGTTACCGATCGCGGTACCCACTTCATCGCACTCGATGCGATGTCCTCGAATCTTGACCTGAAAATCAACCCGGCCGATAAATTCCATGTCTCCGTTTTTCAGCCTGCGAACTAAATCGCCGGTTTTATACATGATGGGATTTCGCAGAGCCTCTTGAAAGTAGGGGTTCGGAAAGAAGCACTGTGCGGTCAACTCTGGACGATTGAGGTAGCCACTCGACACCCCCACACCCGCCACATACAAATCCCCTGGCACCCCAATGGGCACCGGCTGAAGGCCTTGATCCAACACATAGCAATGCACGTTTTCAATGGGCCGTCCGATATTCTTGGGAGATGTGTCGGGGCCGAAGACATTGGTCGAGATCGCCACCGTATTTTCTGAGGTACCATAGCCGTTGAGCATATGGCGCCCCTTCGACCAGTGGTTGCTCACAGCGGGATCTGTACTTTCACCCGCCACGAGCAACGAGGTCAGGTGAGGAAACTCAACCCGCGGCATCACCGCCAAGAGCGAGGGTGGAAAGATGCCCCAGGAGACTTCGCTCTCCAGCAACAATTGAATTAGTTTGGTGCGGTCATAGCGATGCTCTTCGGTTGCCACCACAATGGTGCCGCCGGCCAAAAGAGGCATAAAAATTTCGACCACGGAAGCACTAAAATTGAGGGAAGCGAAAAACAATCCTCGCATTTCTCGGGTTATGTGCAATGCTTTTCCGAAGGATTGACAAAGATGAGCAACCTGGTGGTGAGCGATGGGAACCCCTTTGGGCCTTCCCGTGGTTCCCGATGTGAAAATCGCGTAGGCTAAACCTTTCGGCTTCATGCAAATTTTATCGAAGGCCGGCCCGGTCTTGGAAATGACACTCGGATCGAGAGTGGAAACACCTTGCAACAATGAGGTATACCGCTCATGCACCAAAGCCTTTTGGATTTGAGCGTCGCTGACCATAGATTGGAGACGCTCCTTGGGATACTCTGGATCCAGAGGCACGTAGGCTCCACCGGCTTTGAGAATCCCAAAGACTCCGGCCACGAGGTCGGCCCCGCGCGCCATGCAGACCCCCACCAACTGCCCATCGAGTCCGGTTCCGCCATTTTCCGCAAGCAGTACCGAAGCGATCTGATCCGACCATTCATTCAACTGCGAGAATGTGTAAGATTCTCCCTGGCAGATCAGGGCCTCTTTTTGCGGCTGAGCTTTCACCTGTTTTGCGAAGAGACTTGGGATGGTTTCGTTTTCGGGATAAGGGACGTAACCGCCGTTGAATGACAGCAATCGTTCTAACGCCGCCGCGTTCACCAGCGGCAATTTCGAAAGTGGGGTTTCCGGATGTCGCTGTGCGGCTTCAAGAACCGTCACCAGCGCCTGATAGAGAGTCTCGGCATCTTCCCGCGCAACCGTTCTGCCGTCACCGGCGAATCCGATGGTTAGATGACCGCTTCGAGCCTTTCCGGCGTAATTAAGATGAATGGCTAACCCCTCAGTAACTTGCCCAGGGGGCACCGGCTCGCAGGTGTCAGGAGTTTCTGAATGGTTGATCAAACTCAACCTGCGCAAATGGCTCGCATCCGCGCCGTGCTCTTTGCGCTGATCCGCCAACAGCATGTCGTACGGATAGCGAGCATGCTCCGTCAGCAAGATATTCACTTTCTTGGAGGTCTCGGTGGCCAGCTCTAAAAACGCTTGATCTGCACGATAATCTTGAACCAAGGGCAGCGTACTGGTGGACATCCCCTCGGTGGAATGAAACTCCGCTTCGTCCCGCTTGTAGTTAGCAAGGCAAATGGCAAAATGGTCCACCCGAGTCATGCGCGCCACACACACCGTGAGCGCGGTCATAAACTGATTGAAAACGGATACCCCCGTGCTCTCAACGAATGCCTGACACGCCTTGGCGAAGGCCGGTTCACAAATCTGGCGCACAAAAAAAGGTTCGCCGTCGTTGCGGCCTCGCCCCAGTTCAAAAGGCTCTGGCATCACTGCCAGTTCCTGGAGCCAATACGCGCGGTCGGCATCCTTCTCGGGAGACGCCAGATAGGCTGTTTGTCGATCCACCACGGTTTTGGAAGGTGGCTGGGCAAGTGGAGCAAACTCCTGAGGATGACTGGGGGTAAACTTTTTCAAAATGACCTCTTCTTTCTTTGTCTTAGATATTGGCCACATTGGGCACATTGGGCACATCTGTTTAATTATTCACGTATGCCATCTACTTTTAGTCAGCGTTTGCTTCGCTCCCAGTCGCGCTTGACCATCTCCAGCAGACTGCGTCCGCGGTCCGTGAGTATCTTCAGACTATCAAACTCGGGATCAACGAAGTGTTTCTGCATCAGCAAGCCATCATCCTCAAACCAGACCGGCAGCAACCCGCCTAGACAATACCCCTGTGCCCTCAGCAGTTCCACCACCCCGCCAGACCATGCTTTGCCCAGGTCTACAAAAAACTGGATCAGGGCATAGTCCTCTCCCCGCAGTTCTCGTTCAAGCTCGGCTAAACGCGTAGACAGGTCTGCTCCGGGGCTTGTAATTATACAGCGCGCAACCCCAGCAAACTCAAACCGCGTTACCTCAATGTCGGCCTTGCTGCCGGTAAGGTTTGCGTCAGAATCAACCAGCTCGCGGTCGAGATTCAGGCCATTCAGTAGAAATGTCAGTTCGTTCCGGTAACTAGCCGGGATATGCAACTTTCGACGGCAATCCTTATCCACACGAAAAGCGAGCAGGCATCCAACCCGCCCATCGGCGCTCTGTTCTGCTTCATAAGTTCGGGCAGGCATAAGCGCCGGTTCCAAGGCGGCTTCCAACATATTCATCGATGTACAAAATTGCTGGATGGTAAGGTGATTGCAGGCCGTCTCAACGTAAAAGGTATCAATCCCGATTTCCTTAGCCAGTTCCATAAGCAGCTTGATTAAATGAGAATGAATCTTTTTGCCGCGGTAAGCGCGCAAGGTCAGCGCTAAACCGTACTCATAGAGGTGCGGATTGGGCGGAGAACTGCGATAAAAAGCCAGATGGGAAATGATATCACCAGATACCGTGCGAGCGACGACACTGTGAATGTTCCCGTTCCGGTTCTCTTCCGCCAGTTTCTCGGGAATATAGTAGGTATCGATTGGGTAACCATCCCCGTACGTGGCATAGAACAAACGGGTGACACCCGGAGCATCGGCAGGCTCAAAACGCCCCAGCGTGTATTCCGCTCCTTCTGGCACAACCCGCTGTTCCCGTGCTAAGAGTTCTAGCGCTTCTGATCTGTTCATATGCCGAGCCTCCTTAATGAATAGATGGGCAAGATGGTTTTGCCCGAAACTGGCAAACCCTCCCCAGGAAAAAACAATGCTGAACAAAATCGAACGTTTCAAGTCGTTCGTTTACACTTCCACCTATATCATGCTGATTAGCGGTACGGAAGCCTTGGTTATTAATATTGAGCCGCGTCGCAACAGCAGGCATGTTAACCCTGAGTGCGGCAAACGCTGTTCCGCTTATGATCGGTAGCCACAGCGGTTGTCCTGGAAAGAGACCGCCAATATCCTTAAAACCAGTTAGGACAGGTGTTTCGGGCCGTCAATGTTATCGTTGACTATGGTCTGGCACATAGAAACCTAAGAGTCGAAAACAATAGTTGCCCAACCTAAGCTCGGCTGCTCACCAATGATTTGTAGTTGGTTCTTTTCACCATGAGCTATTTAGTCCATATCCCCGCTTCTTTTTACAAATCCGACATCAAAACCAAATGGTTTACCAATGGCGCGCAGGGTTTTTAATGTGGGGTTGCCTGTTCCAGTTTCTACTGCCTGCAACGCATCATGACCCACCTTAACAATCTTAGCTGCGTACTCTCTTCTGCTCATGCCTACTGTGCGCCGCATAATACGCGTGGCTTCCCCAAGGGATAGCGTACCCTCTTCTATCCCATTGAAGAGCTTATGCCGCATTTGTTTGAGTTCTTCACCTTCAAGTCTCTTCAACGTATCCCCCTATCTCAAACCAAAGGAGTTGTTCAAAGCCCGACGCGCTTCTTGAAGACTGTGGCCCAGCTCATGGATATGCGCTATACGCCGACTAATGATTTCTGGCTCTACGCCGCACTCCTTCATCGTTTCCGGAAGCCTCTCTATCTTATCAACCATTTCATATAGAAGATCGTGAAAGCTCTCTCCTACTAATAATTCAAGTTGTACTGCAATTTCTGCCCAACCGGGCATCCCTGTCGGCCTTTCATTTATCCAACGTGTTGCCCTGGCAATTCCCTCCGGGCTTAAAAACATCGGAGCAAAATCATATAGCAAAGAAAGCGCCGTCTCACCCGTTTCATACTTGATGATAGCCGTATTACGACAGTGGTTATCTACATTCCCCATTGCGATATTCAAAAAATCTCTTTTGAGATACTCCTGCAGAGTCGTTTTAGGATCATCAACACATTGTGCAAGCCTTTCGCAAATATCGTCATGTGCTTTGCGGCCACCAAAATCGTTTAAGCCGCACAAGGATGCTATGCTTTCAAGTCCATGCCTCTTTACGTTCGCACGTTCATGCACGTCAACTGTGCGGTCAAAGCGCTCAACAAACAAAACATCATCTTCGTAAATCAAGGGATTGCCTGTTTGCAGCCCAAACTGCCTTGCAACCTCATAGTAGGCTGCTTCGTTGCGAAGGATCGCTGAGTATTCTTTCCTCTTTTCATGCGGGAATTTTACCAGCCAGTGCTTTTTTATCTGGCTATCAGGAAGCGCCCCATCTACATGCCAACGTCCATGCCAGTCTTCAACCAACAAGAATTTGGGAGCCTGGCCCTGCGCACTGCACCCGCCACCAATATAAGCGCCGCAGCTTTCGGCGTAATTTAAAAATGCTGTCTTGTTTTTGAGAATGTCTTTGCGCTCAAAGCCCGGATGATGCGCAACTTCTCCCTTCATTTCTTCAAGAAAGCGCGCGGCAGAAGCAATGCGAATATTGCCCGGTGCGTTACCTGCCGCACACTGCAGCAGCGGCCAATGTGCAGAATCATTGTCCTTGAGGTTGAGGCGTTCAAGCCAGTATTCTCTTGCAGAGCCGGCAGGTAAAATGTCCAACAAAAAGGCCGGCCAGCCCCTTTCTGTGTAAAGAGCAAAATTTACCGGATAGTTTACTGCAACTCTATGGTTGGCATTGTCGCAATCCATATGTTTTACAACATAGTCAATGTCGTACTCTAGGGTGCCATTCTCAAAGTGCGTTCCTGTAACACCATGCACAGAGAAGGTTGCAGCTTTTTGCCACTCACCATTGTGATAAATTTCTATGTCCAACGCTTGGCCCATCATTAGCCTCCACACTGTTTTATACTGTTATACAATACTTTACCTGGAGGTACCAAGGGTATTTATATGTATATATGCGTATCTTAGCGCCGTCATTCTAATGTAATTCACATAAAAATGCCAAGCTCTGAAGAATCAGGCTTGGCATTTTTATGTAGTCAGTATCAGTATGATGGGGCCTTTGCGGCGCCACCAGTTTTCTTGGACACTGATTTGGAGTAATATCCCCGTATCCAAGGAGATTAAAAATGACCATAAAGAACACGAACGAAGTTGAGGGTGATGTCGCTTATTAGTCTCTTCAATCTATTGCCCTATGCGACTGCTCACGAACCCTCCAAGTAAATGTATATCATCCTGTGCGATAGGCGCGCGGCTCGATGTCCCTCCTGCTTTATTGCGACCTTCTTATTCAGCTCTTACCTGGTATCGTTGGCGCATCTCCTGCACCATACCGACAAATTCCTCCCTCAAACTGAGCGGCTCTAGCACCTCAATGTTGGAGCCAAAGCCTAATAACCACCAGCGCAGTTGGCGGGTGTCGTTGACGGTGGCGCTTACCCGCACGACGTCATTTTCGGCTTTGCTGATTTTCTGATTATCGCTCAGCGGGCTTTCGCGCAAATGGTGAGCTACATCTGCAGCCATCAAGAAGGATAGCTTGATCGTTCCTTCGCTGTGTTCCGATGGAAACTCCATCGCTGCACCGAGATATTCATCCAAGTCAAAATCGGCAGGGCGTCGGCTTCCATCTTTGAGCAGGCGCGCCGATTCAAGTCGGTGCAAAGCCAGCAGGCGAACGTCGGGATAATCCCACAACGTCGCAGCAAGATAGATCACCGGATCACTGAAAATAAGCCCGAGTGGGTTGATTACAAAGTCGGTTTGGGGTTTATTGCTGCGACTATTGTAGGTGCCGAGTAGTTGGCGATCGTGGAATAGTGCTTCGTAGACCACCTCCATAACCTCAGGTTCGACGCTGGGAGGCTTGAGCTGTTGCGTACGCGAAATAATTCGCACCTTCTGCGGCCAATCTTTTATGCCGCTGCTTTCAAGGTTCTGCAGCTGTTTGTTTGCCCTGCGTATATGGGGCTGTAAGGATTGTACGCAACCAGAAGGGAGTAGGCGTTTAAGGTAGCTATCAACCATGTAGAAGGTCAGCGCTGTGGCTGTATCCATCCCTGGGACATCAAAGTTCTCTGCGTCTGCCTGCCAAGACCAGCCGGAGGGTTTGTTCCCGTCGCTGACTAGGGGGAATGCGCTCGAAAGTTTATCTAAATCGCGCTGGATGGTGCGCCGACTGGTAGGGTAACCTGCACCATCTAGGGCAGATTCAAGCTCGGCGGTACTTGTCTTGCGCGGGTGCCGGGGCAACAGGCGCAGCATATGCCAATGACGCAGTAACGTATCCATGGTGGTCTCCCAAGCAAATTACCCATACTAATCTGCTGTGCAAAAACATAATTTAAGGACGATTTGCGAATTGCCCACGCCACCGGTACAATCCCGCCCCATCTCCACATCTGCGACCAAGGGCGCATGCCATGCGCCCCTACGCGATATGTACGCACGCTGGTGAATACAACAACGAATGGTGGTTATACCCACCCAAGGGGCACGGCATACCGTGCCCATATCCAGCGATGAGCCATCGCACCATGCCTCACGCAATTCTCGTAATTGTCGCGCATGCGGGGCTCCAGAGCCTTTGAAGCTGTCTAGATTCCCGCCTTCGCGGGAATGACGGATTTTACTTACGCATAACATACAAGGGGCGATTTTAAGATTTTGGCTCCAGCCAAGTATCAATTGTTACATATAATCCACCCATGCGTCATTTTGTGTCGCATGAATCAACAACGATTACCTGGCGGCTGGGGGTACAGAGCTGCAATTTTAGCTTGTGCTGGATATGAAAGCACAGACTAGAGGTGCTTCTGCCGTTACTGGATCAAAATATAGTTTTAGCTCCATATACGTATAGTGTATCTTATTATTGACATTCGTAGGGTTTTGTATAAAATGAGTAACACATTGACGGGAGACTGATCATGCCAGCAAAACTAACTTACATTTCAACAGACGTTGCTAGTCTCGCCGCTACCATCGGCGAGCAGATTCGTGCCCAACGTAAAGCCTTAGGGGTCAGTGCAACGACGGCCGCTGAGGCAGCAGGAATGTCTCGAGTGACCTGGCACCGGATCGAAAAAGGGACAACATCAGTAACTTTAGGATCCTGTCTAAGCGCATTGGCAGTGTTGGGACTTGAGTTGAAAGTTATTCTACCCTCTACCCACAAGCAGGATACTGATGATCATCCTGCCAACGTGGAATCAATCCCTGTACGGATTCCTTTCGCCGAGTATCCTCAGCTCAAACAACTTGCTTGGCAGGTGCATGGTGTTGATACCTTGTCCCCCAAGGAGGCATTGGGTGTTTATGAACGAAACTGGAGACATGTCGATTTAGAAAGCATGGAGGAGCACGAGCGACATTTGGTTGCTGCACTTCGACAGGTTTTTACAGGAGAGTCCGACGATGTTTGAAAGACCCCACCACCAGCGGATTGCCCAAGTATTGTTGACGTTAAACGGCTCACTGTTGCGCGAGCACAACTGCCTGTTTGGTGGTGGTACCGCTATTGCCCTGCGGTATGGCGAATATCGAGAGTCGGTTGATATCGATTTTTTGGTATCAGAGATCGATAGCTATCGGCAATTACGCCTGTTAATCACCAGTGCACAGGGGATAGCGGCTCTCTTTCGGCAAGAAACGGATTTAATATCTCACACCAGAGAGGTGCGTGCCGATCAGTACGGAATCAGAACTATGTTGCTGGTTGGTGGCCAGCAGATAAAGTTTGAAATTATCCTTGAAGGGCGGATCAAACTACAGAGTCCAGGTGATAAGAATCAAATTTGTGGTGTCTCAACCTTGTCACCACTTGATATGGCAGCGAGTAAGTTGTTGGCTAACTCAGATCGTTGGGCCGATGAGAGTGTGTTTAATCGTGACCTGATTGACTTGGCAATGATGCGACCTTCCAAAAGTCTGTTTAGCGCTGCGGTAAAAAAAGCCGAGCAGCCATACGGCAACGCGATCGTTAAAGATATTGTTAAGGCAATAGAGAAATTTCAGTCCCGGCCAGATTGGCTAGAGCGATGTATGCTGGTGATGGAAATCAATATTCCCAAAGCAGTCCTTTGGGAGAGAATCCGCACCTTGCAGCAGAGGGTTTCACAGATCTAAGTTCTAGACGCTGACCTACTTTGAAGACTAGTTAGTACAAATGCGGGATTCTGCTAGCAGCTATAGCAACGACCGACAAAAACAATCAGGCTGCCGCAGCCATGTGGTCAGTTACACAATAAGACACCTGCGCATCGGCTAATTGCGCTGCTATAGGTGCGGCAATAAACACAGGGGTAAGGGCAGAAAAAACATGGGCTGGGAGATGTTCCTGGGCGATTGGCTGGAGCAGCGCAAGAGCGCTGCGGGTTTCACACGACCATCCAAGACTGGAACTATGCTGATGCAAGGGGGCTGAACGCGACCACCCGCGCGGACTGCAGGCGTCGCACACCAGAGGAAAATGGCGCGAGAGCTTGATCAGATCACGCTGAATGGTGCGTTTGCTTACCTGCGCTTGGGCGCTGGCTTTACTGAGCTTTTCGTGCAACTGATTTACACTGATCTTGCGTGGATAAGAGGGGATCGCTTCTAGCATGTGCAGATAACGGATAGCTGTTTCAATCTCCATAGACGCTTACCTTTCGATCAAAGCAAAGGGTCATATAACATCGCAGGGCTGCATTGAGGTTGGTATGGGTGGAGTTGAAAGGTGGCGAGGAAAATGGAATATTTACTATCGGATCGTGCTGCAAAAATGTTTAGGAATAAATCGCGCTTACTGACAAAGAAGATGTGGCGTGGTGAATCAATCCCTGGTTATTAATGTAGAAAGTTAGCGTACCGGCGCTCGGCGCACAGTGTAAGCGTGCCAGCCATAACTGTAGGCGATATTACCGCCGGGGAAGGCCATGCCCCGCCATTTATGTCGGATTTTTCCCGCCGACTCGGGGTGGGATTCGCCTTCACCACGCCAACTTATGCTGTGGTTGGAGTGGTTGTTGGAGGATAGTGGTTACTCGAGCAAGTCGCTGGTCCAGTTCAAACATTGGATGCGGGTATCAACTTCGCGATAAGCACGCGCACAACCATCTGCTTGGAGTTGAAGCTTTGCGACGGGTATCGCGCTCACAAAGCGGACTTCACTACCAGAGCAGCGTCGACGCGTAACGGTTCCCCACTCTGCTAGGTTACGCAGCAACACCTGTTTTTTCTGCAGCATATCGCGCTGGCACAGCAGGTCGGCGAGAGATTTTTCTCCATCTTTTACCCTGCAGTTAGTATGGTTGATGTTGCAGATCAGCTTTTCGAGGGTTCCGTAGAGCTCCTCGGTTTCCTTGAGTAACTCCTGTGGATCTTCTGCAGCTTCGTCTCCTTCCTGGCGAAGCGCTACCCGCTCCATCCGTTTTTCCAACTCGCGCAGGCGTTTTTGCACATCTACCCGAAAGATCAGAGCTTCTGCTAGTTTCATATTTCTATCTCTCCTTGTAAAAGGGCGTGAACCTGATCAATTTGATTGGCAAGTACGCTTACCCATCCTGTCTTATGTACTTACTACAAAGGGGGTATTCTCATATATTTCTTGGGTTTCTATATCTTTCAGTCGGTGGATCGCTCCACTATGGGCAGCTATGGCTGCGTACTTAGTTCTGACTTCGGCGTGTGCACCTACAGGCAACACGGACACATGCGGCAAAGACTCTCCTCTTACGGAATAAGCGCGTGCTTGACCAAACTTGTAGTAAAAAACGTATCCGATAGTATATTTAAAGCACATTACTAGGTAGTTATTGACGTAATCTTCACGAATCCGCTGGCGTAGAACCTGGTCTTGCTGTGCTGTTGGAGCATCGAGTAGCTCGGGAAACTTATCCACGCGCAGAATGCGATTCAATCCTGCAAAGGCTACAGGAAAGATAGGAGATGGAATTGTGCTGCTTGGAACCCTGAGCAGAACCGGCTTGAAGGTAAAGCGCAGGTAATCTTCAAGCTCTGCGAATGGACGCTCACCAGAGAATTCTTCATGGTCGAGACCGAGGCGCGTGCTTATACGGCGCAACAGTTGAACATTCTCTCCTGTTTGCAGGAGCTCCGCTATGTCCGCTCGTCCGCGCTCAAGGTGAAGATAACCAAGCTTGCGCGACAAATCGTCGAGACTCCACCCCTTTTGGGCAAGGGCGGCTTCAATCTGGTGACGCCGATGTGCTGGCTCTACCTCTCTAAGTTTAACGTAGCGCATATGCGACCCCCTATGTTTGCAGCAGTCAAGGTGTGCTTTATGTATGAGGTATCTTAATGGCTTAGTGCGACAACTGATGTCGCTTGCGCTGTGCCGACAAAAGATACTTCTCACATCCTCCCAACTGCTATATCCGCAACAGCTGTAACGCCAGCTCCATGGCATCAACGGGCCAGAAGCATTCTGGACGTGGTTGCAAGACCTTTGGGTCACCTTCTTGAGGACGACAGTTGAGAACAGCGTTACGCCAGCGTGCTGGAATTTCATTTACACCGTAAAGCGCGCCCAAAAGCGCGCCGCAGATGGCAGCATTGGTGTCGCTATCCCCTCCCTGCATAACTGTATCAATCAGGGCCATTTCGAAACTTTCCGCATGCAGCAACTGCCATAGGGCGTTCTGCCAGGCAATAACGACCCAGCCCTGCTGAGTTACATAGTCCTCGGGGCGTTTGAAGAATGCTTCTAAGGTGGCTTTGTGCAGCAGCGGATCTATATCACGCTTGCGAACCCACTCACATATCTGGCAGTACAGCTGCTTTCGATTTAGCTGCGGGTGTTTTATTACCTCGGTCAGAGCCATGACGTAAAGGGCGTTGACCTGCTGGCACAATGGGTTCGGATGAGTCAAGGCAGCGTCCTGTCTGGCGAGTTCGGCAACTTCATCGAGCCTTAGGCGCGCGCCAAAAATAGCCAGCGGGCTGACGCGCATCAAGGCACCATTGGCTTGACTGGCTGGGTTTGGCTTGCCACGCAGCGCCGCTGCTATGGTATTGCCGCAGTCGAAGGGCTCGGAGTTGAGCCAGAACCGATATGCCTCAACTACAGCGCCACCGTCATAGTACCCCGATTTTACCAGCATCCGCGCTAACATCAGGGCCATCTCTGAATCATCGGTAGGTTGACCTGCGAGAGTATTCCAGGTCCCGCCATCTGCGAGGTCACGCACCCCAAGGGGATAGGCGCGCCTGATCTGCTCTGGAGTCTGAAACTCCACCAGACTCCCCAAGGCGTCACCGACTAATTGGCCTAACAAACATCCTTGCGCACTTTCCCAGACCTCCTGATAAATATAGATAGGCAGCGTTTCCATAGGGTCGTTTTCCAAAGATAGTGTCTCCAGCATACTTTTATTGTGCATAGCAAAGCCCCTTGAGTGCAGATAAGTACAGTCCAAGATTCACACTTGTCCGAAACCGATTGGGCGGGACAAATACTCCTTTTTGCTGTGCAATTCGTGGAGCAGCAAATCCAGCAAGGCGTCTTGATCTTCGGCGTGCCCCAGAATTGTCGCCTTTTTATGCACTAGGGTAAAATCCCCCGGAGTAAGGCCGTATAATTGGCGCGCCTGCGCTCCGGAGAGGTTGAGGCCAAAAAAGCGTGCAAATGCCAGGGCGAGCTGTTCTTCACTCAGGCTCCTGCAGTGGCACTTGAAGGTGAAACGGCGCAGAGACGCCTCATCTAGGCGCTCCATCAGGTTGGTGGTGCATGCAAAGGGGAGCGGATGATTTTCCATCCAGGTGAGCATCTCGTTTACTTGGCTTACCTCCCAGTTCCGCTGGGCATAACTTCGGTCTCCAAGCAGAGAGTCTGCTTCGTCAAACACCAGAAACGCTTCTTTTTCGATAGCTTCTTCAAAGGCGGCGGCGATACTTTTTTCGGTCTGTCCCACATAGGAATTCAACAGGTCCGAAGCGCGCTTGAACACAACCGGCATCCCCAATTCACGCGCCAAGTGGCGCACAAAGGCTGACTTACCGGTTCCGGGTGGGCCATACAGGCACAATGAGAAGTCGCGGCGCTCTCCTTTGTTTATCTGGCGTACCAATCCATCAAGATCGGTGTCGCAGTGCATCAGATCAAGGTGGAAGGCAGCGTTCTTATTTTCTGGTTTTATCGCCTTACGCCCAGACAGAACCCGCGCCAGTCCTTGGGTGGCAAACTCAAAGTCTTCCATGCGTCCTCCGATCTGGCGCGCTACACGTGCGGCGTTATCCACCACGGCAGGGGCAATATCCAACTCGGCTAGGTGCCTTATTTGATCTTTAGGCAGAGTCATGCTGTTTTTATCCAGCACTCGCTGCCACACGCGCTCACGCACACTTGCCGGGGGGACGCGCATCTCAATGGCGAGGCTCATGCGCCGTACAATGGCGGGGTCAAGCATCTCTACATCGTTGATAATCCACAAGGTGGGCACTGGATTGCTTTCAAACAGGCGATTGGTAAACACCTTGGAGCCCATGCTTGCCCTACCACCAAACATGCGCGCAAAGGCGTTGTTGTCGAACAGATCGACCATTTCATCAAACATAAGCAGGCTCTGGCTCTGATATCGCAGCAGGTTCTGCGCCAGCTGCAGATAGCCGATACGCTCGCGGCGGGTGGGTTCGCCGCCCTCGTCATCCTCCTCACCGGTGGCATAGATGCGTACCCCCAAGTGCTGAGCCAGGGTTTTGCATAGCTCCGTCTTCCCGGTACCTGGAGGCCCCCACAGCAGCACATTAACTCCGACAATCTGTTGCTCCAGCGCGGCACGCAAAAACTCCGCTAGGCGCTGATGCGTGTCCCCCATGTGCTCAAAGTCATCCCAAAGCAAAGTTGCTTGCATGGGCTCTCCCAGAATATAGGTGCGGATATCTCCAGCACCCTCACTAGCTTTCTGCAACGCGGTGCGCACGGTATCCGGGATCTCAAAGTTTTCGTCCAGATCGGAACCGCTGCTAAAGCGCGCGCGCACCACCCCAGTGGCCAAAAGTTTGCTCCCGCAGCGCATAAATTGGCTCACTTCATTCTGGTCCTGCTGCAACATTATAGAACACAGCTGCTGACTCGAGATCCCCTTTCCGGTGATCTCGTTACATAAGCGCTGCAGCTGTTCATAGGTGTAATAGCGCAATATCAGCCCAAACAGGTGCGCCTCTGTTTGGGTCAGGGCAAGTTCGGAACTGAGGAGTTCAAGATTGCGCTGCATCGGGGACGCTTCAGTCTGCGCCAATGGCTCAAGCGCGGAAGCAATAGTGGAGCAAAGCATGTGTTTACCTTCACGTATCCTGGCACGCGGGACTATCTTCTCTTCCAGACTCTCCTGCAGCTCACGGAGTTCTTCGTGAAACTCCTCATCCTCAACACCAAGCTCCAGAGCTGCGATATTGTTCTCTAGAAAATCACATATTTCCCCCAGCGCCTTAGACCCGATACGTGCATCCTGAATAAGGTTGTGCACATACTCCAGCACAACTTTTTGTTCGAAGTTTTCGAGCATAAGTCCTCCTGCCATCCTGCGCCGTCTGGATTGACGTAATTTATGTAGAAGATTCGTAGCCATGCCTCTATATATGCTCCCACTACGCGACATTTAGTGTCGCAATGCGACTGGCTGATTACAGCTGTTGATCCCACTAAACCTGATTTCATGCTATTGTGAAAAAATTCTTTTTCTTCCATGCAAGAGAACCTAAACTCGGAAACCATGTACTAAACAGCAAAGGGAATCTCTACTTTGTTATTGAGACCAAAAGTACTTTATTCACCGACGTTCTGCTGCCAACTGGAAAAGCCGAAATAGAATGTAGCGAGAAATGCTTTACAGCATTGGGGGGAGATGTTGAGTTCGCGTCCACAAACGCATACGGGGAATTTACAGGGAGATTTCTGTTAGTCCAGCAATGAACTACGGCGCAACACGCCGATATTCTAAACTTGTTCAATAAAAATCAGGTTTCGTAATTTGATTAGATCTGGCTGAAATACAAAACTATACGTCCCCTTGAGATGAGCGGTGTTTTCACCTGACCCAAAAAGGTTCCGTCGATGAAGAAGATATTTTTTTCAGAAAGTCGTAACCTTACTTGAAAGGATGGGCTGGATTCAGTTTGAAAAAAAGCTGGAATGGGAACGGCGACTTTGATTGATGCTTGTCTTTGTGTTGCAGGTGAAATGTCACGAAACAGCGGTATGATGGTTGGAAGGGTTGCGGGCCATATTGAAAGGAATTCAAAAACCGGACTTAGAAACGGCGGCACAGCTATAAAAATATAACCTCGAGATTCTAAGGTTGAAATTCATGAGTATATCGAAGCGTCCGATCAGTTTTAGGATTTTACGGGTGACGCTCCAATTCCACAATCGACACACGAAGTAAACTTAGGTCTCTGATTTTACACATAAAAAAAGGGCCCAGTCGCTAGACTAGGCCCTTCGTAAAATGGAGCGGGAAACGAGATTCGAACTCGCGACGTCAACCTTGGCAAGGTTGCACTCTACCACTGAGTTATTCCCGCTCATTTGTATATACTGTGCGTTGATGCGAAGACGTTTTAGCAAATCTATCGGTGCAAGTCAATGGCTTTTTCAAACGTGTGTATTATTTTTTAGCCTTTAACTTCGCGCGTAAATGTTATTTGCTATGCCAATTCAGTCTGGTTCTTGTTGCGCTGGGCAATATCCATCATCTCTGTTTCGGGCTGCAGCAATCAACTCTTGAGCATCCCTTTGAGGGTGGTGATGGTTTTTTCTATTCCTGCCGCCGCCTGGGCTATTGAACCAGCGAGCATATACGCTGGGGTGGAGACGACGTTAAACTCTTTATCTACTACGCAGTCATTTACGCTGCATTCGACATGCTGTGCGCCCATTGCATTTATGGCCGCCGCTGTGTCGGCATCGTTGCCGATGGTCAGTTTCACTTTTTTACCGGCTTTGCCCAGCACTCTGGCAACAAGTGCGGGGGCTATACATATTGCAGCTACCGGCTTACCGGCTTCGACCATGGCGAGAATGAATTTTTCCACATCGGGATTGACGCTGCAATCTGCACCCTTGTCAGCAAAATCGCATAGATTTTTGGCCGCGCCGAAGCCACCTGGAATCACCAGGGCATCAAAATCAGCCACATCAACTTCGGCTATATTTAACACGTTTCCGCGTGCAATCCGCGCTGATTCCACCATTACATTGCGCACTTCTTCCTGCTCTTCTCCGCGCAGATGATCTGTTACCTGCAGCTGATTCATGGATGGAGCAACACACTGTACCTTCATTCCTGCCCGATCTAGGGCAAGCATACTGATAACCGCTTCATGGATTTCGCTGCCATCGTAAACGCCGCAACCGGCCAATAATAGTCCTACCTTTGCCATACCGATTTCCTCCTTTTGCTTTGGTGTGCTCAAACTAGTGGACTGCTCACTGACGGATATGTCCACATAAACGTTTTTAACGCAGTTCGTACTTAGCGCCCCGAATACAACACTGCGATGGCGCGCGGAGTAACATCTCCCACGGCAATGTAGCCGTGATACTCGTTGGAATCGTAATATACCGAGTCTCCGGCACTTAGATGATATGTCTGCTCTGCGTAGCGAAATTCAACTTCGCCCTCTATTAGATATAGGAATTCTTCCCCTTCGTGGCGCACCAGCAGATCATCGCTCCATTCGCGTACCAGAAATTCGATATCGAACGGCTCCATTTTGTGCTGACTTTTGCCATACGCGCGTGAATTATAGGTGTAAGGCTGCACTTCTCTACTATGGAGATTGGTGCGCAGTTGACGCGCGCGTTGCTCTCCAGCGCGAACCACCAAACACTTGTTTTCATCGCGCTCGCTTTCAAAAAAAAAGCTTATATTAACGTCGAATGCCCGTCCGATACGTAAGAGTGTAGCCAGAGGAGGAATCACCTGACTGTTTTCGATCTGGGATAATAGCGGTTTCGACAGCCCGGTTTTTTCCGCTACGGCTTGCAGGGTAAGGCGATGTTCCTGGCGCATGCGCCGAATTTTCATCCCCAACTGCAACTCTTTTATCTCTTCGCGCACTTCTTCTTTGATTTTTGTCATGATAGTTTTTCCGTTTACTTGATTTGCCTTGTTTTGCAAATAGTCAGAAGCTTCACTCTTAGTGCATACATGAGCACGTGTACCAAGTCAAAAAAAGGCTCGATGTTGGTTCGCACGGCCATAATAGGCTGAAGCTGAACAAGACAACATTATACGCAAGTGCAGGCAGATGTGCAAAGCTAGAGGAGGAATAAATAGAAAAGCGTTATGCACTTCACCCTTCGATATGCGACCACATGGGATTACGCTGGAATCCAAGGGACACCCTTTTTTGCACATCTAGAATTGACATGGGGCAAAGTTCGATGTACAAACAAGCTGTTTGCTGTAATGAATTGTCATGGATATCTGAAGAAGGAGCTAGGTAGATGAAAAATATTTTATTGGTGGTTGTCTTGGTTACGTTTGCCCTTGTGACTGTATTTCTTGCCCAGCACGATGGCAACAATTCACCCATTACCAAGGTGAACACTCAGGAGCCCGGCGTCTACACCTATAAAGGTGCAACTAGGGGTGAAGTGGTTTTCAACCACAATACCCACAGTGAGATGATGGGCTGTGCCGACTGCCACGGCGAAACTCCGGGCAAAATCGATGTTTCTACTATGGAAGGTGGCCACGGCCTGTGCGCTTCATGTCATAACGATACTGGCATAGGTGAGTGCAGTGTGTGCCACAGCAAGTAGTCCGCGTCTGTAAGTAGTCAGCACGCACCTGCGTACTGGCGCCACACAGCGAAGGGAGGCAACTACACAAAGTTGGCTCCCTTTCTGCTTTTTTCGCTTTTAATCTCCTCAGAGTGGCCTCGGAGTATTTAAGAATATGCCTGAGCTCAACGGTATTGATACCATCCTGTTTGACTTGGACGGCACCCTGCTGAATGTGGATATGCATCAGTTTATTCCAGCATATCTGGGCGGACTGGCCGACTGTCTGCCTATGAAGGTTGATTCGCCTGGGTTTGTGCGCAATATGCTTAAACGCACTATGGAGCGAATTGAGCAGGGTAGCGATGGTAACCTGACCAATGAGGATTTTTATCTGCAAGCGGCAAAAGAGGATATGGGAATTGAAGCGGAGCACTTTCGCTCTGGGTTGGAGTGCTTCTACGCCGAATCTCTGCCACATCTGGAGCAATACATTCAGCCTCTACCTCTAGCACCTGAAATCATAACCCGCTGCATAGATAAGCAATTGCGCATTATTATTGCCACTAATCCGGTTTTTCCCCTCCCAGTTACCGAGGCGCGCCTAAGGTGGGGTGGAATCGATCATTTTGAGTATCTGCATATTTCGAGCTATGAAAATAGTCGTCACTGCAAGCCAAATCTCGCTTACTTCAGTGAACTGCTGGATAACTTTGAACTTGTCCCCGAGCAGTGCCTGATGGTTGGGAACGATACGGAGCACGACCTGAGTGCGACCCACTTGGGGATTAAAACTTTTCTTGTCGATACTTGGGTGATTGATCGCGGTAGTGACATCACTCCAGACTTTCGGGGTAACCATCTGGATCTGTTTCGGCTTCTGGGCCATATCCCCACGCGCTAGATAGCGCTTGTGCGCCCTCTGTTTTTGCAGAGATTGCGGTGCTTGAATTCAAGCATCTGTTTGACAGAATTGGGGTTTTTAGCTACGCTCAGCCCACCGCAATAAACCCTATTGGTTCACCTATTGGTCCGAATTTTGTCTGTGCACCCCCTCCGGCGCAGACCACCGCATAAAACAGGAGATTTTCATGGCGCGACAGGTTGAAGATCCGGATCTGGCATTTCGTCTGGCTCGGGCTATCGTTTCAGATATAGCCCTGTACAATCAGGACAAGGTCAGCGAAGGGATTAAAAACGACAACATCTTTGAACTCCTCGCCGCCGAATTGCAGGAAGGGCGCGAACATTTTCGTGAACGGGTTTCCAGCACTATCGCCACTCGTGAGCAGCTTTACGACCGCGCCATCGTCGATGTGATGATTAAGCAGGCGGGCAAAATTGAGAGCTCCATCTGGTAGATGTGTGAAACCATAGAGATCATATTTGAAGTGGGTCAAGCGCCGGAGCGACTAGATCGCTTCCTTGCACGTACCCTTCCTGATATTAGTCGCGCCCAACTCAAACGCCTCATCGAGACCGGCCAGATCCATGTCGATGGTGTTGTGGTCAAAGCAGGCTTGCGCTTGCGCGGTGCTGAAAATATCCACATTGTTCTGCCACAGGTGCAAGAGTCTGTGCCTACCCCCGAGGACATCCCCTTAGATATTCTGTACGAAGATTCCGATCTGATTATACTCAACAAACCCGCTGGCATGGTGGTGCATCCCGCTGATGGACACGCCAATGGCACCTTGGTTAATGCCCTGCTGCACTATTATCCAGCCATCAGTGGTATCGGTGGTGCATTACGCTCCGGCATTGTGCACCGGCTGGATAAAGACACCTCTGGCGTCTTGGTAGTGTGCAAAACTGATCTTAGCCATCAGGCCTTGGCGCAACAATTCAAGGAACACAGTGTCGTAAGACAATACATTACCTTGGTGCACGGGCAGGTACAGAACACTTCGGGCACCATTGATAAATCTATCGGACGGCATCCGAATGCGCGCAAAAAAATGAGTACCCATTCCACTAATGGGCGTCGCGCCGTTACCCATTGGGATGTTCTGAGCCGCTATGCAATTGAGCGCCTTTCCTTGCTGCAGATGCGCCTGGAGACAGGGCGCACGCATCAAATCAGGGTGCATCTGGCCGATATGAACCTACCTGTAGTTGGTGACCAGACCTATGGCAACCCTAAGCGCGCCAATAACATTGCCGATCCACATATCAGAGCATTGATACAGCAATTGCACCGCCAGGCACTGCATGCCTGTGTGCTGGGGTTTATTCACCCAAGTACCGGTCAATATGTAGAATTCTCCACCCCCATACCGGCGGATATGGCGCAGATTATCGCTGCGCTAGATGATAAGTACAGCGTAGAAAATCCGGATGATTTCCAGATTATCCCTTAAATTTCTCTCACTAAATACTTCCCCCATAGATCCAGACAGGAAACAGCTATGAAACTGGTTAAACAGGATAAACTTAACTGCCTGCAGGCCAACTGGGCATCTGCACCAAACCTGGTTGCAGGGGTAACTACCCGCAACGGTGGTGTCAGCCGGGCTCCCTTCAATTCACTCAATCTCGGATTCAACACCGAAGACCCACGCCATAACGTTGAAGGCAACCTTGCCACCTTTACCCATGCATTCGGCATCGTGCAACGTCAACTGTTGATGGTGAAACAGGTACACGGGTGCGATATCGTGGTGGTGGATCATAAAAATTACGATGTCAGCCACTTTCAAGACGTTGAAGCGGACGCCATCGTCACCAATCAGCCCGACCTAATGCTTGGGATCACCGTCGCAGACTGCTACCCGATACTGATATTCGACCCGCAACAGCGCGTGGCAGCCGTTGTACATACCGGTTGGCGTGGCGCCGCTCAAGGCATTGTCGGTGCCACCATCGCCTCCATGCAGCGTGAATTCAGCTGTGACCCCGCAGAACTGCAGGTCACCGTTGGCCCCGGTATCAGTAAAGAGTTTTACGTAGTGGGTAAGGAAGTGCGCGATGCCTTTCGTAGCCCGGAAAGCACCGGCCATTGGAAAGAGATTTCCACTGAGGTTGAACTCGGGCAATGGCAGGTTGATTTACGCCAAAGCTGTGTAATGCAGTTGCAAGAGGCGGGAGTCAAGAACTCAAACTGCGATATAAGCGAATTGTGCACCTACAAAAATCGCGACATGCTGTTTTCGTATCGACGTGACAAGGGGCAAACTGGCCGCCAAATGGCATACATAATGTTCAGCTAGTTTTTTAAATAGAGGGGCAGTATCCAATCAGAGGTAATTTGTCTCCACGAATTGGAGTCGCAGCGGATTCTCACATTCCAATAAAGCCTAAAACTTTTCCGACATTTTAGAATTGCTAGACAACGATGAAGAAAATGCCCTTAATTCAATGGTGTGTTGGCTTGGCCATCTTCGGGCTTGGTATAGGAACTGGCCTGCTCGCTCAAACAAACATCAGCTCGCCCCAAATAGTAGAACAGCAGCGCGCTGATCTAATCGGTGCCCCAGGCATGGAGGTGATCGTCTCAACCGCAGAGTACAAAAAAGGCGAAGCAATCGACCTTCACATTCACCACGGTATTGAAGCCGCGTATGTGATTCAGGGCGCTTCCGTGCAATCTCCGGGCAAAGATCCTATTGCGCTTCCGACGGGTGCCTCTGTGCTGCACCTGCGCGATGTTACACACGGAGGATTCAAGGTAGTCGGAGCCGTGCCGTTGAAACTCTTCACGGTCCATATCGTTGACAAGGGCAAACCCCTCTACGACTACGTTCGTTGACTATTTCTGGGCGTTCATCAATCGAAATGCGCCCTTTGATCTGACCACGACGATTTGGGACGCCATAACGCTTTTTACGTTGTTTCTGACAGCGCAGGTATTGATAGAGATCACCGTCATCTCGCTTGACACGCAGAATGTATTGATAGATCCACTCCGGACTGACGTGGAGGCTTTCTCCTTGCCGCAGCCAGTAACTGATCTGTTCTGGGCTCTAATACTCGCGGAGTAACTGCTCAATGCGTTCCTAGCTCTGACGAGTAATGCGGTGAGCCACTTTGCTTTGGCGACGGCTTACTGCAAGATTATCAGACTGCTTTGGGCGATGCTGATCGATATACGTTTCTGCGTGTTCTCGAAAAAAGTAATCGTGCGCTACAATTGAGTTTGCCATGCCTATTGTTTGATGGATAATCACTATCATCTTTTGATTGAAACTCCCGAGGGGAACCTTTCTGCTGGAATGCGGCAACTGAACGGTGTTTATACTCAAACAGTTAATCGCACTTATTCTAAAGTGGGACACGTTTTTCAGGGGCGTTTCAAATCGTTTGTAGTTGAAAAAGAATCCTACCTTCTTGAGTTGTGTCGTTATCTCGTTTTAAATCCGGTTAGGGCTGGAAGTTGCTCCAAACCCGAAGAGTGGTTGTGGAGCAGTTATGCTGCAACGGCTTCAGGAAAAAACGTTCCAGCTTGGTTGACTGTGGATTGGGTTTTATTCCAATTTTCAAAAAGAAGGACGGAAGCTCAAAAAAGCTATCGTGACTTTGTTTTTGATGGCCTAGAGGTAAAAGACTCACCATTAAAGAAGGCGGCTGGCCAATTAATCCTTGGTGGTCAGAATTTCATCGACAGTCTGAAACTTAAAATTATGGACAAATCGGAGATCAAGGAGTTTTCTCGGCAACAGCGACTGGTTGGTAGGCCAAGCCTTAACGAGTTATTTCAGGGGGAAAAGGATAAAGTGTCACGCAACCAAACAATCAAGCTCGCTCACTTAGATTATGGTTACTCGTTAAAAGAGATTGGTGATCATGTTGGACGGCACTATTCAACAATTAGTCGGATTGTTTCAAGCTAAAATGTCGCGATACAAGACCTGACCCCTTTTCTTCTTTAAATAAGTATGTGGAAAGTCTCTACTAAAAAAATGCCTAACGAATTTAATCAGTCGAACGAAAATACGTCTGTGCAAAACCTAAAAAGACGGTGGGCCGCGCAAGTTCTCATCGACGCCGGCGAGCGTGAGATATTATGCTTTAAAACTCAATTACGGAGATAATTCAGTAATATGCGACCACCAAACTACATTTTGAAAAACAAAGCGAAAATAGCCAGCCTAATTCCTGCCAATCAGGCAATTCCATATAAAGAAGAGAATTGGGTTAGTTATTTTCCTAACGATACTGATTTTAAGGAGATTTCCACAAATTATCCTACTCAGATTTCAAGACAGAATATTTTTGACATAAAAACGAGTCTTGGAACAAACCCTTCATCAAAGCAGTTGCGAATGTTTTTCTTGGCTGTGATGCTGTGGGGGTTTGGAAAAACTGGTTATGGCGCTTACCGAACTCATAAAATGATCTGTGACCCCTCGTTCCTTGACACAATCAAGAATTCCTTTGATGAGATTCAGCGTGGAAACATCATAAATGCATATAACTGCTTCTCTCTGGACAAATGTGGTTCAGCATTCTTTACGAAGTATTTTTATTTTTCCGGTCAAGGTAGCGCCTTTAGCCCTAAACCGTTAATTTTAGATGCTGTTGTTGCGCGTAGCCTTGAGGATGTCTGCGATGGCGGCATTAGCAGATACGCAAAAGTGAGCAGGTATACGGAAAATATTAAGGCGAAAGCATATGATTCGGATTCTGCTGGGGAGATTAGTTCTGTGGGGGAATCGCCAAATGGCTACATGAATTATATCCACGATATGGAAGATTGGGCAAGCTCCTTGGAGGTAACACCTGACCAAATTGAGCTGTTCTTATTCTCATGAGTAAGTGTGTAATGAGTCCAACACAACCGACGCGAAAATCACATGGCCGATTATCGGCGTTATGGATTAGAGCGTAGCCGTGAAGGATTATTAGTTATTATCCGTGTAGCGGTACCAGTTCCCTGGGTTCGTTGGAACGACCGCGATGTGATGAAAGCAGACTATTCTCGCGCATAAGGCGCAGCATCCGCAGGACCACTTCACGTTTACGGTCGGCACTCCACCGCTACCCTTCGGTCAGCGGCCCTGACATGGCTCTGTTCGTATGTTTTGCCTCAGCTGGAAATGGAGAACTGACCCTGTTGAGCTAGCGAGTTAAAAGTCCCCTCGGATGTTGGCACCAGATGGAGTGCGGGGCAGCGTTTATCCTCCAGCCGTTTTTGTTTGCGTGCCTCTCTGGCAGCTTCAAGCTTTTGATCGCGTTGTTTAAAAATCTGCTTGTCTCGCCCCTCCAGTTTATCTTTGGGAGCGACGTAGCCAATTGAGCTGTGGAGCCGCTCGTTGTTGTAGTAGAGGATATAATCAGCTATCTGGGCCCTGGATTCTTCAAGTGAGAGGGCCACCTTGGTCGGTCTTGATGGTTCTATGGTAACGCTCCAGCTTGCCATTGCTCTGCGGATAAAAGGGTGACGTGCGGACGTGGGTCATACCGGCCATCCGGATAAACGCTTTGAAGTCCTTGGCAATGAACTGGGGGCCGTTGTCGGAAATAATCCTGGGAGTCGCCTCTGGGAATTTCTCTCGGGCACGTTGCAGAATGATTTCCACATCCTTTTCGGTCATTGTTTCGCGCAGCTCCCAGTGGATGATGTAACGACTGCAGCCGTCCAGCAGGCTGCACAGGTAGTAGAAGGTGCCGCACAGGTTGACGTAAGAGACGTCAATATGCCAGTGCTCGTGGGGTCTCAGTGGCTGCACAAAGCCCGTTCCCTTCTTGGATGTCTTGCCATTCCAGCGCCGTAACAGCTCGGCGGCACTTAAGACACGATAAACGCTGCTAGGGCTGACAGCAACAACATCTTGATCAAGCATCATGTAGGTAAGGCGGCGATAGCCTTCCAGTGGATGCTTAAGATAGAACTTGATAATGGCCTGTTTCTCCTGGTCGTCCAGCCAGAAGTCGCTGGGAATTAAGGCATTATGCTCATTGGCTTTGCCGTAGCGGTTCTGCCAGTTGTAATACTTGCTGGGGGAAATCCCTAGTCAGGTGATAAAGCGCGCCACTGCGATACCGGTGCGCCTAACCCAGCGCTTGACGAAATCAATCACGGTATCGCGAATATCGTGGGGAACCCAAGACGCTTTCAGAGAACCCCAAGGTCTTTTTTTAACTGAACGTGCTCCTCCATCAACTCAGAGAGCACTTCGTTTTTGGTCTGTAACTTGGCTTCGAGTTTCTCGATGTGAGTCTGTTCTGCCTTTTTCTGACGGGAGTTGTCCTTCTCAAAGGCGCTCGCACCGTTTTCGAAAAACTCTTTCTGCCACCGATAGAA
>Ga0265295_1002204_pt1 | contig 31813 bp, 24 predicted proteins | sample Munlansysbiofilm_FD_192503 | JGI IMG/M metagenome (GOLD analysis project Ga0265295, IMG submission 192503) | Leachate microbial communities from a municipal landfill in Southern Ontario, Canada - Methane capture system biofilm | ecosystem: Engineered > Solid waste > Landfill > Unclassified ... | reverse complement strand
GTAAGCCGTAAATTTTACCAGCTTCAAGTTTCATAGAAACATCGTTGAATACAACGTGTTTAGAATAATTAAAACTTAGATTATCAATTGTTACCATTGTTTTTTGGTTTTGTTTCGTCTTGGTGTATTAGTGAAGTAGTGCACTGCAAATGTAATTCCTTTTTTCTTTCTACCAAAAAAAAATTAGATTTGTATTAAATATTTTTTTATCAAATGAAGAAAGTGCCTGTTTATCTGAGCTTTGTGCTCGTAATATTTTTTGCAAATAATTTATATTCCCAAAAATTCTCATATAATGAGTCAGAAATAAAAGAGATTCTTACATTTCTTGCAGATGATGAAATGAAGGGACGAGCTACTGGAACAAAAGAGGACGAGAGATCTGCCCAATTTATTGCATCTAAATTACTCCAATATGGTTTTAGGCCAGTTATTGGAGATAATCCGCTTGTCTCTTTTAATTTACTTCTCTACAGGGAGGTTGGATTTGGATCCAATTTTTCAATTGGTAGTAAGAAATTTATTGAATTTAGAGATTTTATAGTTCACGCACAATCTCCATCAATAACCCTTACGGCACCAATACTTTTTCCATCAGAAAATGAGCAGAGTTTCAATGGCTCTGCAATAGTACTTAAATCTGCAATTGATAGTATTCCCTTTCTGGCAGCAAAATATAAATCAAAAGGTTGCTCTGCAATAATTGTTAATACAGGAGAGAGTCTTAGCGATGTTAGACGGGGAGGAGTGACAGAGCTCTCAATACCAACCCTGCTTATAACAGATGAAATTTATTCAATCCTCACACTGGAGACTCAAAAAGAGGTAAAATTGAGAACAGTAGTTAATGTTATTGAGGGAACCACATATAATGTAATAATGAAATTTGGAAGAGACGATGCTCCTGTAAATGTATTGATTGGTGCTCACTACGATCACTTGGGAATGGGAGGTCCCTCATCCGGCAGTATGAAACCTAAGGTAAAAGCGATACATAATGGTGCGGATGATAACGCAAGCGGAGTTTCTTCTGCATTAGAAATTGGAAGGCTCCTGTCAAGCTATTCCGATTCTTTAGGCATACAGGTATTTGTTGCTGCATTTGGAGCCGAGGAGAGGGGGATAATTGGTTCTAGGGTAGCCTCAGATACGCTGTATAAAATGGGATTGCTCCCAGATCTTATGATTAATTTAGATATGGTTGGAAGACTTGTTGATAATAAACTCCAAATTGGAGGTGTGGGTACATTTGCAGAGGCAAATGAAATAATTAACAATACGAATGTGGATAAGGGTTTTTCTCTATCGTTGACACAAGATGGATACGGCCCTTCTGACCACTCCTCTTTCTATACCATCGGGGTACCGGTTCTCTATTTTACAACAGGTGTTCACAGGGAGTATCACACTCCAGATGACGATATTGAATGTATCAATTTTGAGGGTATCGGGAAGATTTCTGAATATATAGCATCTCTTATTAGTAATTTATCTTCGATTGGAGTTCCAAAATATATAAAGACAGAAGCACCTCCTGCGATGTCCAGAGCTTCATTTAAAGTTACTCTTGGAGTGATTCCGGACTTTACATATGAGAAGGGAGATGGCTTTAGGATTGGTTCCGTAAGTGATGGCAAGCCTGCTGATAAAGGAGGAATGGTTGCCGGTGATATTATTAAAAAAATGAACAATAAGGTTATCTCAAATATATATGAGTATATGGCTATGCTTGGAGAGTTAAAGAAGGGAGAGGTACTAAATGTTGTTGTAGATAGAGATGGAGTAATTATTAATCTTGATATTCAATTATGAAAAAAATTCTTTTGTGGATTGCAGCCATTTTAATTACGTTGACAGCCGTCTATTTTCAAAGAGTCACCGGACCCACAAAACCAATTAATGTCAGTTTTGAATATAGTGGAGAAGTTTGTAAAGCAGTTCTCTTAAGAAGTACTGAGACATCTCTTAACCACGATGAGGCTCTGGGCAATTGCAGAGAGCTCGGTAAGAGATCCCCTTTGAGAGTGATAATTTCAAATTTGCCAGAAGGCATTGATGCAGAGATGATATACTCACTCTATCCGGGAGATTGGCCCGCAGATACTCTTATAGCTTCACGAGTTGGAGAGATATTTACATTTAATGTTCCGGCTCTTCCTGCAGCATCAAAAATTAGATACTCCATTTTTATTATAAATTCAGATGAAAGAACTTTAGTTGGAGAGGGGGATGTAATTCTTAGATTTAAGGCTACAGTACCACCATATGTTCTTATTCCTCATATTCTACTGATGTTTATTGCAATGCTTGTCTCAAACTTTACAGGAATTGCATCCTATTTAAATAATATCAGAATTGACAGGTATGCTTTGGCTGTTCTTCTTTTATTAGGAGCTGGAGGACTTATTCTGGGGCCACTAGTTCAGAAGTTTGCATTTGATGCCTATTGGACAGGTTGGCCTTTTGGAGAGGACCTTACAGATAATAAGACGCTGTTAGCTTTTGTTATTTGGTTGGTGGCTTGGATTATTAATAGAAAAAAGGGCAGTAGAAAATATCTATATATTATCGCTGCCCTTGTAATGCTTTTGGTATATTCAATTCCTCATAGTACAGCAGGTTCTGAGTATGACCATACTAAAGGTGAAGTAATAACAGGTCGCTAGTATTTATGGGTGTCAGGTTTTGAAAGATCGTCGATGCTCATTTTCACTTTTGTCATTGCTCTCCACACGTAGTATATATAGCCCATAACGAATGGTACCATAAGTGAGGCATAAGCCATAGTTTTTAGCGTAAACTCACTTGATGAGCTATTGTAAAGAGTTAGTGAGTATTGAGGATCAACAGTAGAGACAAAGTATGCTGTATCATTAAAAGCTGCACAAATTAGGAGACTCCAGACAGCTAAAACTACTCCTCCTCCAGTTAAGAAAAAGCTACTTTTTCCGACTCTCTTTCCAAATATGTTTAATCCAAGTCCGCTAAGTACAAGAAGAACTCCAGCTACCAGCATAACTAGTGGCCATATTAGTTCTGTCATATTGAATAAGTATTTGTATTTAACAGGCGAGATAAGACCATTTTCAGGATTTACAGAATATCCGGTCATTGTAAACAGAGCAATCAGAAAGGCAACAAATCCAAGCACAAATGCAGGTCCTGTAATTTTTATTTGGCTTTTACATTTAGTATTTAGAGTCTCTGATTCAATTTGCATCATTACATACATAAGACCGAGTGTTCTTGCAGCCAGATAAACAACAATGCCGAGCAGAAGATTAAACGGATTCACAATAGCTTCAAGTCCGTGCCACCCATTAGTCCAGTATGATATAGTAGGCTGAAAAGTATCGGCAATGCTGCTTTTATCCATAACAAAAGAGCCTCCTGAAAAGAACATACCAACTGCAACTCCAAGAAGAATTGTGCCAAAAGTTCCGTTTAAAAAGAGGAAAGTTTCATATGTTCTCGGTCCCAAGAGATTACCTGCTTTACTCCTAAATTCAAATGAAACAGCTTGAATTACAAAAAGAAAGAGAATGGCCATCCATAGCCAGTAAGCACCACCAAAACTTGTTGAGTAGTATAGAGGAAATGAAGCGAAAATGGCTCCTCCAAAGGTGACCAAAGTTGTAAATGTTAGTTCCCATTTGTGCCCTAGAGCATTTACAAGAAGCGTCTTCTCCTCATTTTCCTTAGCTGTCCCAAATAGCAGAGACTGCCCTCCTTGAACAAACATCAGGAAAACAAGAAGGGAACCCAATAGTGACACGATAATCCACCAGTATTGTTGAAGTATAAAAATCATAGTTTAGTCTTTTATAAATGTTAATATCAAGCTCCAGGGCCCTTTTTAATTACCTTAAGCATAATGCCTATTTCTGCTATTAGCAGTACAGAAAATAGAATGAAAAAGAGAATAAGAGTAGTCTGGACAGAGCCACTGCTTACTCCTGAAACAGCGGCATTGACTGGAAGTAAATCCTGAATTGTCCAGGGTTGTCTTCCAACTTCAGCCACAATCCATCCGGCTTGTGAGCATATGTAAACAAGAGGGATGCTTGCTATTGCAGTCCAATGATACCATTTATGTTTGCCAATTATCCCCTTGAACTCCATATAGAGTGTAAGAGCAAAGAATAGGAGAAAGAATCCTCCAAGAATAACCATTATGTGGAATGAGTAAAATGTTAATGGGATATTTGGGACTACATCTGATGGTTTTTCAATATAACCATAACCAAAATGGTCAAAATTCTCCATTAGTTGTTTGTATGCTATATCTTTACCCTCTTCGTCTCCGGCTTTACTCGCTTTTCTGTAATCAGCTAAACCAGCAATTGCAAGTTTTCCCAGCTCCATCCTCTCTTCTATTGGTGGGGCAATTTTCTCATCACCATTACGATCTGTATAAACGTATCCTCCTTCAAGAATGTCTTCTACACCAGGAACATAAGTGTCCATTTTGCGGTTAACTAAAAGTGAGAGACCTTGTGGTATTGATATGTTTACCCAATATGGTTTTTCGTTCTTATATTTTAAAGGATTATCGTAGTAATCATCAATTTTTTTGCCCGGGTTAAGAATCCCGATTGCAACCAGAGAGGTCCCTTTGTGACTTTTGTAAAGACCCTCCATTGCTGCTAGTTTCATAGGCTGTTTTTTGGCAACATGGACTGCAGATCCATCTCCTGACCATATCAGCACAATAAGAGAGATTAAACCAAATATTGCAGAGATTTTTATGCTTTTACGAGCAAATTCCTCCTCTCTCTTTCGCATCAAAAACCAAGCGGAAACACCTATAACAAAAATTGCGGCAAGCACATATCCGTTTGTCGTAGTATGAATAAATTTATTAATAGCCACAGGCGAAAGAGCTACTGACCAGAAATCTACCATTTCGTTTCTTGCAGTATCCGGATTAAATTGCATTCCTGTTGGGAATTGCATCCAGGCGTTTGCTACCAGAATCCATAAAGCAGATAAATTTGTGCCAATTGCAACAAGATAGGTAGAGATAAGGTGAGCTTTTTTGCTGACTTTATTCCACCCAAAGAACATCACAGCAAAGAAAGTACTTTCAAGGAAAAAAGCGAGTATTCCTTCAATTGCTAATGGAGCGCCAAATATGTCTCCGACGAACCAGGAGTAATTAGACCAGTTTGTACCAAACTGAAACTCAAGGATAATTCCTGTGGCAACTCCAATTGCAAAATTAATGGCAAAAATATTCATCCAGAACTTTGCAGTTCTTTTCCAGAATTCGTTTCCGCTCCTTACATAGTATGTCTCCATAATAGCTATGATGAACCCGAGTCCTAGTGTGAGTGGAACAAAAATCCAGTGGTACATTGCCGTAAGAGCAAACTGGAGTCTTGATAAATCAACGAGTGAAGCTAAAATCATGGTTTAGTGTGTTAGTTAAGATTATGTTGGATTAGTAAGATTTTCAATGACTTTGTCGCCTTTCTCTTCAAATGTGTTGTACTCTCTTAAATCTGACTTGAAGAAAAACAATTTTAGTACAAAAAACATTATAAAGAGTTTTATAATAATTATTAACCAGAGAGTTCGACCAAGTGAAGTCATATTTTTAAAACCATCGTAATAGAAGATCCATATTCTCTTGAATATATTGTCTTTCATATGTAAAAATTTGCTCTAATATAGTTTATTTTTTTGCTTAGGCAAAAGCTAAAAGGTATATTTGTCTAAATTAAATAAGCACCTATGGAAAGAAGAAATTTTCTTAAGTCAGCCCTCCTGGGAGGTATAGCAGGAGCTGTTCAACTAAAGCCTGGTAATATTTTTGCTTCAGAAAGTAAAGAGGCTCAGGGAGAGACTGACCTCGTTGCGGTAATGGGAGGAGATCCTGTAACAATGTATAAAAGGGGTATTGCTTCAATGGGCGGAATATCAAGATTTGTTAAAAAAGGCAATAAGGTTGTTGTAAAACCAAATATCGGATGGGATAAAAAACCTGAATTTGCTGCAAATACAAATCCTGAACTCGTTGCAGCTATAGTTAAAGATTGTCTTTCAGCCGGAGCTACTGAAGTTGTTGTATTTGATCATACCTGCGATGAGTGGCAGGCGTGCTATAACAATAGTGGTATTGAAGCAGCTGCAAAAGCAGCCGGAGCAAGGGTGGCATTTGCTCACGATGAAAAGTATTTTAAAGAGGTCTCTTTACCAAAGGGATTAAGATTAAAAAGCGCTAAAATTCACGAATCAATAATTGATTGTGATGTATGGATTAATGTTCCGGTGCTTAAGAATCACGGCGGTGCTAAGATGACAATTTCAATGAAAAATTTTATGGGAATTGTTTGGGATAGAAGATATTGGCACGCAAATGATCTTCAACAGTGTATTGCAGATTGTTCAACCTATTCAAAAATGCCTGTATTAAATATTGTTGATGCTTACAGAGTAATGACTCAAAATGGCCCAAAAGGTAAAACAACTGAAGATGTAGTTACTGCAAAAGCACTTTTTATGTCTACGGATATTGTTGCGGTTGACACTGCAGCTCTGAGATTCTTTAATCAATTTAAAGAGATGAGAATCGAGGATGTCTCTCATATTCAAAAAGCAGAAAAAGCAAAAATCGGTACTACAAATCTTGATACCATAAAGGTTGAGAGAATAAAAATCTGAAAAAATGTATAAATGGTTTAAAAGGGGCAGGGTTCTTGTCTCTTTGGCTGTCGCCATATTAATCACCCTGGCCTTTCTTTTCTTTTCAAACAGAGATAACTTTTTCTTCTCCTCATTCCTGAAAGTACAGTTTGTTCCGGCTCTTCTTGGAGTTTTTACCGGATCTGTAATTATTTTGGCATCGCTTTTCATTTTGGTTCTTTTGTTTGGCAGAATTTATTGTTCTACATTGTGTCCTCTGGGAACCTTACAAGATACAATTTGGAGAGTCGCTTCACTTTTTTGGTCAAAAAGGAGCAGAAGATTTAAGTTCTCAACTCCAAAAAAGATACTTAGATACTCGATTTTAGCGATTTCTGCAATTCCGCTCTTATTTGGATCCTCTTTTGTGATTTCATTATTAGACCCTTACTCAAATTACGGAAAGATATCCTCTGAAATCATTAGTAGAAGTGAGCAGTTTCTCCATAACATACTATCTTCAGTTTTTCCTGATTCAATCTTTTTCAGAACCTATTCGCAGTTTATTGCCATTTCGTTCTTTTTTGCCCTTGGATTTCTGATCTTAGTAGTAATTATGAGTGCTTTCAGGGGCAGGCTATATTGTAATACAATATGTCCTGTTGGAACAACCCTAGGATTTATTTCAAAGTTTGCTGCATTCAGACCTGTTATTAATAAGGAGAGCTGTAACAAATGTCAACTCTGCATTTCAAATTGTAAATCGGAATGTATAGATTTAGAGAAGGGTGAAATTGATGTTTCAAGATGTGTGGCCTGTTTTAATTGTATGACTGTTTGCAAACGCGAAGCGGTCTCTTATAAATTTATGTGGGGGAAGAGAGATGTTGATAATGTTTTTCCTGCAAAGGGGAGAAGAGAGGCGCTTGTTACAATGGGTCTTCTGGGCTCATTTATTGCTGTAAGAGCTATATCAAGAAAAAATCCTTCAGCACCATTAAATACATCAGATGGTATAGCCCCTCCGGGAGCGCTCAGTATAGCTAATCTTAAGAGTAATTGTACAGCTTGCCAAGCTTGTGTATCGGCCTGCCCAAATGGAATTATTAAACCTGCAACAGGTGAATATGGCATTAATGGATTGCTTATGCCTGTATTAAGTTTTGAAAAGCATTTCTGTGGGTATGATTGTAATGTTTGTTCTCAAGTTTGTCCCAATGGAGCTTTAATCCCACTTACACTTGAAGAGAAGAAGTTAACTCAAATAGGACAAGTGAGATTTTACGAGGATAAATGCATTGTTGTAACCGATAATACTGCTTGTGGCGCTTGTGATGAGCATTGTCCAACAAAGGCTATAACTATGATCCCATATGGGGATAAAGGTTTAACAATTCCTATTGTTGACAGGGATATTTGTATTGGGTGCGGTGGTTGTGAGTATGTTTGTCCAGCTACTGAAAAGGCGATGCTTATTGAACCTACTTCTGTACATATGGTTGCGAAAAAGCCAATAGTTGAAAAACAAGAGAAGGTAGTAGTTGATGATTTTGGCTTTTAATAATTAGTAGAAATTAATTTTCGTTTTCGCCCTTCAGTAATGAGGGGCGAAGTTTTTTAGTCCTCTCCAGAGATTGCTCCTCTTTCCAGGCATCAATTGACTTTGGATTTCCTGAAAGTAGAACAGAGGGTACTTTCCATCCATTAAAATCGGCCGGTCTTGTGTAAACAGGCGGGGAGAGTAATTCGTCTTGAAATGAGTCGCTTAAGGCAGATGTTTCGTCTCCTATTGCTCCCGGAATTAGCCTGATTATTGAGTCAACCAGAGCTGCAGCAGGGATTTCTCCACCGCTAAGAACATAATTGCCAATTGAAATTTCCATAGTAACAAGGTGCTCTCTAATTCTGTGATCAATCCCTTTATAGTGTCCGCAAATGATTATAATATTTCCTTTACACGAGAGTCTGTTTGCCATAGGCTGGTCTAGGAGTTCACCATCTGGAGTCATAAATATGATCTCGTCATACTCTCTTTCACTTTTTAATTTGGAAATGATGTTGAAAATTGGCTCAATCATAAGAACCATTCCAGCCTCTCCTCCAAATGGATAATCGTCAACTTGTTTATAGTTTCCTTTGCCATAATCTCTTATGTTGTGGAGTACTATTTGAGTTAGACCTTTATCTTTTGCTCTTTTAACAATTGAGTGACTAAGCGGACTTTCAAGTAATTCAGGAACTACCGACAATATATCTATGCGTATCATAGCGCAAATTTACATAAATCACCGCTTTGGCAAATTTTTTTTATATTTGCGGGTTATTAAATATAATTGTCTTGTACTAATGAACCAGGAATTGAACACATCTGCCCTTAACGAGCAAAACAGCCAAGAGAATCTGCCTGAAAAAATTCAGGAAGAATCTATATCTGATTATCAAGATTATTCTGCAAAAAGCCTGATGGAGATTATTGAGATCTTTCAACAGATGCTGGATCGTGCAGACCAGCAAGAACTTTATAAGAATGCAGACATAATCAAGGCTGCATTTTACAAAGTGCTTAAAAAAGAGAAGATTGCGGTAGGATTTCATTATTCAGCAGAGACTGGAGAGGTCAACGAGGAGGAGAGTGAGGAGAACCTGGTCTCCAATAATCCTTTTGCTGAACTGGAAAGAGGGTTTAAAGAGCTATACCAGAATTACAAGACAATGAGATCTTCTTTTATTCAGAATATTGAAAAACAGAAAGAGGATAATCTCAAAATTAAACTAGAGATTATTGATGAGTTAAAGGCTTTGCTTGAAAAGCAAGAGGATCTGAATCATACATTTCCTGCCTTTAGAGAGCTTCAAAACAGGTGGAAAGCAACAGGTCCGGTGCCGCAGTCTTCTAATAAGGATGTATGGGAAAATTATCAGTTCAGCGTTGAGAAATTTTACGATTTTGTAAAAATTAATAATGAACTGAGAGATTTAGACCTTAAAAAAAATCTGGAAATTAAGAGCGATCTATGCGTTAAAGCAGAAGAGCTTATTGAGGAAAATAACGTTGTAGATGCCTTCCGGAAACTGCAAAAGCTTCACGAGGAGTGGAGAGAGTTAGGGCCGGTTCCAAAGGAGTTGAGAGAGGAGATATGGGAGCGCTTTAAAAAGGCAACGTCGGCAATTAATAAGCGTCAACAGGAGTTTTTTGAAAGGCTTAAGGAGGATCAGAGACATAATCTAGAGCTTAAAGCTAATATTTGCGAAAAGGCTGAAGATATTGCTGCTCTTGAAAATATTGACGGAAAAGATTGGAACAACCTTTCAAAACAGATTGAGAATTTACAATCTGAATGGAAAAATATTGGTTTTGCATCAAGAAAAGAGAATCAGAGAATTTACGATAGATTCCGTGCTGCGTGTGATAAATTTTATAACGCAAAAAGAGATTACTATTCAGGTTTTAAGGTTCAGATGCAGGATAATTTAGACAAAAAGAATGCTTTATGTGAACAGGCAGAAGCACTTAAGTCTAGTACAGACTGGAAGAAAACAACAGACCAGTTAATTAGTCTTCAGAAAAAATGGAAGGAGATAGGACCTGTTGCCAGAAAACAGTCAGATGCTGTTTGGAAAAGATTTCGCGCAGCTTGTGATGAGTTTTTCGAAAACAAATCTAAGCACTTCAGTTCTGTTGATGAGTCTTATGAGGAAAATTTAAAAAGGAAACTTGAACTTATTCAGGAGATAACAGATTATAAACCGGATTCAAAAACTGCTGAAAATATTGAGGCACTTAAAGATTTTCAGGCAAGATGGTCTGAACTTGGGTTTGTTCCTATTAAAGAGAAAGAGCGTGTGCAAGCAGCATATAGACACGCTATTGACTCTAAATTTGCTGATATAAGATCTACTGATTACGATCACAAGATAGACAGATATAAGAAACATATTAAGGAGCTTCAAAATTCCGGCAGAGGTGACAGAGGCGTAAGAAGCGAGAGAGATAAACTTGTGCAAAAATTCAGACAAATGGAGAATGATATAGCTGTCTGGGAGAATAATATGGGCTTCTTCGCTAAATCAAAAAATGCCGATGCACTTCTTTTAGAGTTGGATAAAAAGATAGCTAGGGCAAAAGAGGAGCTTGCACAAATTGAGGAGAAGATAAAAGTTATTGACAACCAACAGTAGTATAATTTCACAATGAATAAAAATTCAATTTTAGGCTTCGTTATAATCGGAGTCATACTTATTGCTTTTAGCTGGTATAACTCAAAGATACTAGATGAGCAGGGACCTATTCAAAATAGTATTGACTCAACAACCATTAGTGCCTCTTCTACTGACGAAACCATATCTAAAGATACTCTTTTGGCATCAGGTGAGGTTAAGGAAGAATCCGCCATATCAGTTTCACCATATAAAGATTCTTTGTTGATTAAGGCCAGTAATGAGCAAGAATCTTATGTGACATTGGAAAATGAAAAGATTAGTATTGTATTTTCTAACGTAGGTGCTCAGCCTCATAAAGCAATAATTAAAGGTTTTACAACTCACGATAAACAAGAGCTTGTCCTGCTAAGAGAGAATTCAGGTAATCTCTCTCTCAGTATTTTTGCAGGTCAGGATATTCATACTGATAAATTTGCATTTGAGTTAAAAGAGAGTGGGGATACTTCTTTAGTATACAGACTATACCTTGACTCCGACTCTTTTATTCAATACAGATATACACTGCCTGCTGATAGTTATCTCCTCTCATTGGATGTAACCTTTATGGGGATGAAGAGTCTTGTACCAAGAAATGTAACATCGGCAGACCTCTCTTGGAGGCTTGATATTCCAAGGCTGGAGAAGGGATACGATAATGAGAAGAATTATTCAACCATTTTGTACAAGTTTCCAAATGTTAATAGCGTTGAGGACCTTGGTCTTAGGAAGGATAATTCAGATGAAGAGATTAGAACAAAGGTTGAGTGGATTGCATTTCAACAGCAGTTCTTCTCGGCAATTATTGTTGCTGAGAATAGTTTTAGCAATGCGAGAATGAGTTACGCTTTTCTTCCGGAAGGGGATTCTGACAATACTCTTATGAGGTGTGAATCCTATATGCAATTGCCATATTCAGAAGGAGATGAGGTCTCTATACCTCTTAGTCTATATTTTGGACCTAACCACTTTAAGACTTTAAAGTCCTATGATAAAGGGTTTGAACAAATTGTTCCTTTAGGGGGATGGTTAATTGGCTGGATTAACAGATATGTAATAATTACAGTGTTCGACTTTCTAAGCAAATTTATTGGCAATTATGGCTTAATTATTCTAATTCTTACCATACTTATTAAGCTTGTTATTTCACCACTTACTTTCAAATCATATATCTCTTCTGCAAAGATGAGAGTTCTTAAGCCTGAAATTGATAAGATAAGTGCAAAGTATCCAAAAACTGAGGATGCAATGAAGAAGCAGCAAGAGACAATGGCGCTGTATAGTAAGACCGGTGTGAGTATGTTTGGAGGATGCTTGCCAATGTTGCTTCAGTTTCCAATTCTCTTTGCAATGTTCAGGTTCTTTCCATCGTCATTTGAACTTAGACAGGAGGGATTCCTTTGGGCAAAAGATTTGAGTACATATGATTCAATATTGGACTTTGGATTTACAATACCTCTTTTTGGTGATCACCTTAGTCTTTTCGCTTTATTGATGGCTCTTTCAACATTCTTCTATTCAAGAATGAATATTGATCAGATGAATTCTGGTCCTCAAATGGCAGGAATGAAGTATATGCAATTGTACTTTATGCCTCTTTTCTTGCTCTTTTTAGGTAATAACTTCTCAAGCGGATTAAGTTATTATTATCTGCTTTCAAATCTTTTAACAATGGTTCAAACCTGGGCAATCAGGAAGTTCTTTGTGGACGAGGAGAAGATATATGCAAAACTTAAGGAAAAGGCTGCTCAACCAAAAAAGAAATCAAAATTCCAAGAGCGATTAGATTCTGCATATAAAGCACAACAACAGCAACTAAAAAAGAGATAGTGAGCGTAGAGAAAAATATTAAAGAGATTCTTAAGGAGCTGCCGTCAACCACAAAGTTGGTGGCAGTTTCCAAATTTATGCCTGATGAATTGATATTGGAAGCATATAAGGCTGGGCAAAGAGATTTTGGAGAGAGTCGTCCTCAAGAGTTAGCAGGAAAGATGGAGAGACTCCCTTCTGATATTCGCTGGCATTTTATTGGTCCGCTCCAGACAAATAAAATTAAGATGATTATTGAAAAAGTCTATCTAATTCATTCTGTTGATTCAATTAAATTAATTAAAGAGATATCTAAGGAGGCATTAAAAAAGGGAGTCTCGGCATCGATACTTTTACAGCAGCATATATCTAATGAAGATACCAAACAGGGATTCTCTTCAGATGAAATGAGAGATGCAGCTTTAATTGCAAAGGATTTCGGCAATATTAGAGTAAAAGGGTTAATGGGAATGGCATCATTTACTGAGGATATGTATTTAGTAAAACGTGAATTCACCTCTCTTAAAGATTCCTTTAATAGCCTTAAGCTTCAATGTTTTAGTGATGATTCAGATTTCTCCGAAATTTCAATGGGGATGTCTGGTGATTACAGAATAGCAGTAGAGGAGGGTAGTACTATGGTGAGAATTGGTACAAGAGTGTTTGGGACTAGGATATATTAGTTTAAAGTCTCCAGTCTACAGGGTTAATTCCTTTTGATTCAAGATAAACGTTTGCCTTAGAAAAATGTTTACATCCAAAAAATGCTCCCCTTGCAAGAGGAGATGGATGTGCTGCTTCAAGAATAAGGTGTCTCTCTCTATTAATTAATTGGTTTTTACTCTTTGCGAAATTTCCCCAAAGCATAAAGACAATATTCTCTCTCCTGTTCGAGAGTTCTCTTATCACAGCATCAGTAAACAAGGACCACCCAATCTTTGAATGTGAAGCTGCAAGACCTGCTCTCACAGTTAGAACAGAGTTCAGTAAAAACACTCCCTCTTTTGCCCATTTTTCAAGATTCCCAGAGTGTGGAAGAGGGAATCCAAGATCATCCCGAATCTCTTTAAAAATATTTTGAAGCGAAGGTGGTTGAGCGACTCCCATCGGTACAGAAAATGATAGTCCGTGCGCCTGTCCTGGCCCGTGGTATGGATCTTGACCAAGAATTACTACCTTGACTTTATCGAAGGGAGTACTGTCAAAAGCCTTAAAAATATTTCCTCCGACAGGATATACAATAATACCTGAAGCAATCTCTTGCTTCAGGTATTTGGTAATGTTAGTAAAATACTCTTTATCAAATTCACTTTTAAGGACCTCTGCCCAGGAGCTTTCAATTTTTACGTCCATTGTTCTTTAGATAAAAATATATCCTAATACCTCATCAATTGTTTTGAAGTATTTAAACTCAAGCCCTTTGATGTATATCTCTTTAATGTCTTTAATATCTTTTTCATTTTCAGAAGAGAGAAGAATAGTTTTTATTCCAGCTCTTTTGGCAGCTAAGATTTTTTCCTTGATTCCACCAACAGGGAGAACTCTTCCTCTTAGTGTTATCTCACCCGTCATTGCGATACCGCTTTTAACTCTTTTTTTCATCAGTGAGGATGCCATAGCGCTAACCATTGTAATCCCTGCTGATGGACCATCTTTAGGTATTGCTCCTTCTGGAACGTGTATGTGAAGATCCCTTTCAATAAATTCCTTATGAGTCATTCCAAGAATATCAGGATGAGATTTAAGATATTGGTATGCAATAACAGAAGACTCTTTCATAACATCTCCAAGGTTACCTGTTGAAGTTAGATTTCCCTTACCTTTACTTATACTACACTCAATAAAAAGAATTTCTCCTCCATTTTGAGTCCAGGCCAGACCGGTAACAACCCCCGGAGCTTCATTTCCTTTTTGAATATCGTGTTGGTTAGTAGGTATACCAAGGATCTCCCGAATCTCTTTTGGGCCGATAACAGACGGCAAAATTTCTTCAAATGCAATCTTCTTAGCTGTCACTCGTGCTATTTTTGCAATCTGTTTGTCCAAACCTCTTACTCCAGACTCTCTTGTGTATTCATCAATAATTGTGTCTATCCCTTTTGTGCTTATGCTTAACTGATTATTAGATAGCCCGTGAGCCTCCCTTTGTTTAGGGAGAAGATGGTCTTTTGCTATATATCTCTTCTCCTCAGCAAGATATCCGCTAACATTTATCATCTCCATCCTGTCCTTTAATGCTGGATGAATTGAGTGTATGTTATTTGCTGTAGTAATGAATAGAACTTTTGAGAGATCATAATCAATATCAAGGTAGTTGTCGTGAAAAGTTGTGTTTTGTTCCGGATCCAAAACCTCAAGTAGAGCAGAAGCTGGATCGCCCCTGAAATCACTGCTTACTTTGTCTATTTCGTCAAGAACAATAAGCGGATTAGATGTCCCTGCTTTTTTTATTGCATTTATTATTCTACCAGGCATAGCTCCAATATAGGTTCTTCTATGTCCTCTTATTTCTGATTCATCGTGAAGACCCCCAAGTGAAATTCTTCCGTATTGTCTGCCCAATGCTTTTGCTATTGACTTGCCAAGAGATGTTTTACCAACTCCTGGAGGACCATAAAGACAAAGTATTGGAGACTTCATATCTCCTTTAAGTTTTAAAACCGCAAGATGTTCAATTATACGATCTTTAACCTGTTCTAGCCCAAAATGGTCTGCATCCAATCTCTTTTTTGCGTGAGTCAAATCAAGATTATCTTTGCTTATCTCCTCCCACGGCAACTCAATCAGAAATTTAACGTATGAAAGCTGAATATTATAATCCGGAGAGTTGGGATTTGTTCTCTCAAGCTTCTGAAGCTCCTTGTCAAATGTTTCAGCAACGTGTTTTGGCCATAGTTTATCTTTAGCTTGTTGCCTGAGTTCTGCGAATTCCTGAGTGTTGTTATTTATTCCAAGCTCTTCCTGGATGGTTTTTAATTGATTATTTAAATAGTATTCTCTCTGCTGTTGATCAATTTCACTTCTAACTTTCTGCTGAATATCATCCTTTATCTTTAGGAGGTCAATGTGTCTGTTGAGCAACTCCAGCAATTTAAGAGCTCTGTTTTTAAGTTTATTCTCTCTTAAAAGCGCCATTTTGTCTAGAGGATTCTCTATCTCCATACTGGAGGCAATAAAGTTTATTAAAAAACTATGACCTTCAATATTTTTTATTGCAAATGAAGCCTCCTGTGGAAGGTTGGGAGAGAGTTTAATTATATTTAATGATGCGTCTTTAATAGAACTAGCTATTGCATCAAGTTCTTTAGAGGCTCTTTTACTAATCTCCTCTTCAAGATATTTAACTTTTGCTGTGAAATAGGGTTCTGTAAAAAGAATATCAATAATTTTGAATCGTTTAATTCCTTGAAGAATTATTGTAGTGCCTCCGTCAGGCATCTCAATTATTTTAATAATTCTGGCAAGTGTGCCAGTTTCAAAAAGATCTCTCTCTCCAGGATCTTCAACCCTTGCGTCTTTTTGAGCTACAGCACCGAGGATTTTTTCTTTTGAATATACATCTCTTATTAGCTTAACAGATTTCTCTCTCCCCACAGTAATAGGTATAATAGTATCCGGGAAGAGAACAGCATTTCTTAATGCAAGAATGGGAAGGGTGTCTGGCATAATGAGGTCTCTTGTATCCTGATTCCCTTCAAAACTCATTACTGGTATCATACTCATATCGTCTCCTGCGGATTGCTGAAATATCAGATTTTTAACTTTCATATAATGGTAGCTGGTTTATGTCATTTTGTCACTTGATTTCTAAACATAATTTAAAAATCATATACTATTATAATCTGTCAATCTCTGTGCCAAGATGGAAAGTCGGTATCATTTTTGTTGTAGCTGTAACCTGTTACTCTATAATATAATAAAAAAAGGCAAGACAAACGCAGAATTTGGTTTTTTTGCGTAAAAAAAACCCCAAAGTTTGCGTAAATCAATAAAATAATAGTAATTTTGTTCGTCAAAAATTGACTAACCCTTTAAATTATTTAATTATTATGACAAAAGCGGATATCGTAAACGAAGTTGCAAAAGCAACAGGAATGGAAAAAATCGCTGTGCAAAATGTTGTTGAAAGCTTCATGGACAGCGTAAAAGATTCACTAGCAAAAGATAAGAATGTTTATCTTCGTGGATTTGGCAGTTTTATTGTAAAGAAACGTGCTAAAAAAACAGCAAGAAATATTTCAAAAAATACTACTCTTGTTATTCCTGAGCACTTTATACCTGCGTTCAAACCTGCAAAGGTGTTTATGAACAAGGTTAAGAATAATGTAAAGTAATATTACTTTAAGTAAGAAAAAATAGACAAATTATGCCAAGCGGAAAGAAAAGGAAAAGACACAAAATGGCGACTCACAAACGCAAAAAGCGTCTGCGTAAAAACAGGCACAAAAAGAAAAAATAGAGTTGCTTTTTTAGTCTAGAGTGCGTGATAATCTAAAGCAAATCTTAGGATTTGCTTTAGATTTGTTCATTTAAAAATGGTCAATGGAGAAAGATCTAATTATTGATGTAAACACTACCGAAGTATCCATAGCGCTCCTTGAGAATCATAGACTTATGGAGCTTAATAAGGAGCAAAACAATGGTCACTATTCGGTTGGTGATGTGTATCTTGGAAGGGTGAAGAGAATAATGCCTGCGTTGAACGCGGCATTTGTTGATATTGGAGACAACAAAGATGCGTTTATCCATTACCTTGACTTGGGTGTTGCTTTTAAAGCATTGGATTGGTTTACCAGGCATATTGGCCCAAGTAAACAATCTCATAGTGAATTATTTTCAAATGTTAAACTGAGTGATATCCTTGAAAAAGAGGGTAAGATAGCAGACATACTTAAACCCGGGCAACTAATAGTTGCACAAATTGTAAAGGAACCTATTTCTACTAAAGGTTCCAGATTAACCTCGGAGATATCTATAGCCGGAAGGAATATGGTACTTATACCATTTTCTGATAAGGTCAATATCTCTCAAAAAATTACCTCTAAAGAGGAAAAGAAGAGGCTGGAGCGTTTAGTCTATAGTATTTTGCCACCAAATTATGGTGTGATTATCAGAACAGCAGCCGAGGGAAAAAGGGCTGCAGTGTTAGATGGTGAACTCAAATCACTAATTAAAAAATGGGAGGACTCCTGGAGTAAACTAGCTAAAGGAAGCGCTCCCCAACTTTTGTTTACAGAAAATAGCAGAACAACTACTATTCTCCGAGATCTTCTTAACGAATCATTTACCAATGTTTATGTAAATGATGAATCAATTTATGAAGAGGTAAAGGACTATATTTCTGTAATAGCTCCTGAGCACGAAAAAATAGTTAAATACTACAAAGGCTCTCTGCCAATCTTTGATAATTTTGAAGTTACAAAGCAAATTAGAGGCTCTTTTGGAAAAGTTATAACAATTCGTCAGGGAGCATATCTTATAATTGAACACACAGAGGCTCTTCACGTTATTGATGTGAATAGCGGAATTCGTGCAAAATCCGGTGCAGATCAGGAGCAAAACGCATTTGAAGTAAATATGAATGCTGCTGAGGAGATTGCCAGGCAACTAAGACTAAGGGATATGGGAGGTATTATCATTGTTGACTTCATTGATATGGACAGCAATGAGAATAAGATCAAGCTCTTTAGACATATGCAGGATTTGATGCAAAGCGATAGAGCGAAGCATAATATTCTCCCTATAACAAAGTTTGGCCTTATGCAAATTACAAGACAGCGAGTAAGACCGGCTATGGAAATTAACACAGCTGAAACTTGTCCCTCTTGTAATGGTACCGGTAAAATAACTTCATCACTTTTAATTGATGAAACCATTGAGAGGCAGCTTGCTTATTATGTAAAGGAGAAGGGACACAAATCTCTTTCCATAAAGATTAACCCTATTGTTGCAGCCTATCTGACAAAAGGAATAACAAGCATTAGATTTAAACTAGCGCTTAAGTATAAGTGTTCGTTGAAGATTAAGGAGTCAGCAGACAATCACCTTCTACAGGTTATTTGGTTTGACTCAAAAGGCGAAAAAATTGAGGGCTGATTAGATTTTTCTGCAAACAATCAGCTTCTTTTGATTTTGAGGGAGAAGAGTTCCAAATATGTGAAGCTCTTCTCCCTCATCAATTTTAAGCCTCTTACGCAACTCCTCAGAACTTATTGGAAAGTTCCTAACGGATACGGAGGCTCTTGGGTATTTTTCAGAAACTCTTCTCATCTCTCTTTTCCCAAAATCATAAATATCCTCAATTAAGAAACATCTACCCTGAAAATCTTTTTTTAATTCATTAGAGAAATATAGATGAGAACTTTTTTCAGCCTTACTCAATTCGAATTTTTGAGCAATTGTTTTAAATGCACCTCCCTTGATAATTGAGGAATTTGGCTCGTAAAGGAACATCCCTGTTTGAGGAATTATATATGTAATCTCTCTCTCCATCTCCTCTTTAATGGTCCAACGTGTAACCTCCCAGGATCCATCTTTTTTTAGATTATAAGCTTCAAGCGGTACTTCATCCCAGTTTTTTCTTATACTATTAGAGTTTAATAGTAACAGGAGCTCTTTACATTCATTGTTGACAGATAAGATAAATAGTCTCTCACACCCTTCTACCTGCTTTAAAACTAATGAAATATCCTCCATAGGCGAGATTTTCACTAAAAGTTCATCTGCATATTTAAGTATCTCATCTTTTATTTCTAAAAGATCTGGTTCATAGTCTTTAACAGAATATAATCTTTTTCCGCCTTTCCCTCTTCTTGAGGGATCAATATAAGCCTTGATTCTAAGATCTGAACCCTTACTATTAATTTCTTTCTGCATCAAACTGCCTATCGTGAGTGTAGAAATTTCAATGTGCTGAACGTTAATGTTTTCTGCGCTTAGAATTGAGAAGTTGTGTAATGCTGCTATGTATAAAGAATATGATTTTTCAAACATACATAGTTCTTTACAAACTTTGGATATATAGTAGCTATCCACACCAAGTCCTCCAGTAAAGTCAAAAACAAGTGATGTCTCTATAAAAAACCTTTGCTTAAATTGTGCTGTATGCCAAGAGCTACATTGTTCCACGGACAATTGTGTTGGATATATAATCTCTTTGTTTACGCCCCACTCAGGTACTTTCTTTACCATTTTTTTTCTTCCTTCAATTGTAGAGACAGCAAGCTTAAGATCAAAGTCACATTTGCCGGTAAAGGTAAGGAGTAGTGTTCCACTATCCATCTCTTTATGCGTCTCTGTAAATTCTGTAAACTCTTTGCTTATTTTGAGCATTTCAATATTTGGTATAACTGGAGAGCTCTCTCTCAGGAATTCTTTTAAGATTTTTCATAATGTATATATCAAATCTTAATACAGGTTTTCCAATTTTCTTAATGTAAACAGAGTGAGCTTTTTTATGATTTGTAAAATATCTCTTTCCATACTCTTCTGCTTGTGGAAAATCCCTTGATGACTCAATGAAATACGCATTTTCGCCATATCTGAAAGTCCCAAGTTTTCCTGTAATCCATGCATACTTTCTAGTCTCCTCAAGTTTTCCTATTGTTTTTACAACAATTCCTGATGGTGCTGCAAGATAAAAATCCATATGAGATGCTTGAGCCCAGTTAGAAGAGAGGATGAAACAATTTTCAGAGATTTCTCCGTTAATAACATCTTCAGCAAATAATTTACTAAACTCTTTTGAGAGAGTTCTCCATCCAAAGTACTCAAGAGTAATATCATTTTTACCTAACTCGTACTGTTTCTCTTTAATTATTTCCGGAGAGAAGATACCACTAAAGTGGTGGATGAAAATTAGAAGTGCAGTAAAGAGTGTAAGGGAAATTGCATTTGAAATTGGAGGAGGAATTAAAGTCATCCCTGAGTAATCTTTAATTGACCGATTATCCAGGTAGGCTGCTCCAATAAACATAAGAGGAAAAAACCCAGGAGCAGACCAGTTGGCTTTGCTTTCTGTAAATAAGGCTACTGCAATGAAAAAGATTAAAATTGGAAGAGATAGTGAGATTAAAAGTCTGTATTGGGATGTTTTTAGAAATTTCTCTTTTTTGTATGCAATTACTGCAAAGAGCATAATTGCAATGCTTAAAGGGTTGTTATAAAGGAAAATTAAGCCTATAGCCTTGGCAAAAGATAAAAAATCCGGCGAGGAGGAAAGATTGGGTAACCTGGAACTCTGAAAAGCAAAACTGATAAAATTGTTATCAATATTCCATAAATATACCGGTAAAAGAAAAAGAAAACTTATTAAGACCGATATATAAAGATATGGCTCCTTTAGAATTCTTCTGTTTGATGATAAAATATATACAAAAACACCAGCCCAAATAAATACTGATGAGTATTTCGACAACATTGCCAGTCCTGTGAATATGCCTGCAAGTATTAGGGCTAATCTACATAAAGTCTTTGTCTCTTCGCAAGATTCGTGCTTAATAATAAGTCCTTCATTTAGAAAATATATTGAGAGAAGGATAAATAAAGATTGTGGAGTATCGGGGTTAATGAAGGTTCCCACAAAAAGAGAACAGTATAGAGAGGCAGTATATAACAATGCGGCATATAAACCGGTTCTCTCATTTCTTAATCTTCTACCGATTACAAAAATTATCCACGTATTTAAACTACCTGTTACTATTGCTGCTAGTCTTAGAAAAAACTCTCCTTCAAAAGCCATATTTACAGTAAAGAGTTGTATAAACCAACCAATCATTGGCGGATGATCAATATGACTAATATCAGGAAAAGAGCCATATGTCCAGTAATATGCTTCATTTGACCCTAAATCAAGTATTAAGGCTAATAAAGCTCTGGTAATTGTTGAAAGCACAATTAGCCATAATAGTTGCTTTTTTACTAGTGTACTACCTGAGATTAAGGATTTCATTTGGAATTATCTAATATGATTTTTTTACTAATTTTATTAAATCTCCACAAAAAAAGGAATGCCGCAAATAACAAACCAAGGAGCAAACCTATCCATACACCTACTGCTCCAAAACCCAGCGCAACACCGCATAAATAGCCCAATGGCAGGCATACGAAATAGTATGATACGATTGACATAATAAGTGGTATTTTAACATCAGCAAGTGCTCTTAGAGCTGCTAGTCCTGATAGTTGCATCGCGTCAAAAACTTGAAAAAGAGCAGCTATAATTAAGAGTTTCGCAGCCATTTCTCTTACTAGAATATCTTGAGTATAGACTATAGGGATGTAATTTCTAAACAGAATATATAAAATTCCGCTTATTGACATAAGTGCAACACTTAAATGAACAGCAGCGAATCCCTCTTTTCTCATTGCTTTATAATCTGCAAATCCATATTGATGAGAGACTCTAATCGTAGATGCGGCACCCACTCCTAATGCAAGCATAAAAGAGAAGCTGCTCATACTCATAGCCACTTGATGAGCTGCAAGAGAGACTTTTCCACTCCATCCAACCATAATAGCACTAAGACTAAAAGCAGTAATTTCTACAAGGTTTTGAAAAGATAGAGGGATCGAAGTTTTTAGGACATCTTTTAACAGCTCTTTATTAATAAATTTTCTTGAAAAATATTTGAAGTAATGGTTGTAAGAGCTGTGTTTTAAAAAGAGAATCATAAAGGATATAAGCATAAGTCCTCTGCTGACTAATGTTGCAATGGCTGCCCCTTTAACACCCATAGGGTTAAATCCAAAATGTCCGTAAATAAGTATCCAGTTTAATAAAATATTAAATCCATTTGCAATTAATGTTATATACATAGCATACTTCGTTATGCCAATTCCTTCAGAAAATTGTCTCAGACCAAAAAACATTATAAATGGAAGTAGAGAAAATAGGAGGGTATTATAGTAAAGCTTAGCCTGAACAACTACATCTGGAGTTTGACCCATACTATCCATAAAGAATCCTACTCCATACATTACAAAGGTTAAAATTAGGGCAATTGCAAAATTCAGTGTTAAAGAGTTCTCAAGTAGAGAACCAACACGGGCTTCATTTCCCCGTCCATATGAATGTCCTATATGAGGAGTAAGGCCTTGGGTAAAGCCGATGCCAAACACCATACCTAGAATGAAAATAGAGTTTGCAAACGATACACCGGCAAGTTCTGCTGTTCCCAAATGGCCAACCATAATATTGTCGGCTAAGTTAACGGTTATCTGTCCTGCTTGAGTAAACATTACCGGAACAGCAACTTTTAAGTTGCGTTTGTAATAAGGAATGTACTCTTTGATAAACATATCGCAAAGATACTCTACTTTATCTTATTTTTTATTATCCAAAGCGATTAGTTAAATTTGTTATAAAATAAGTGAAAATGGAGACAACCTACTTAGAAAGAGCTAATTTATGGCTCACTGGAGCCTACGATGAGGTTACTAAAAATGAGATAAGAGGTGTTATGGCAGATAACCCTTCAGAATTGGAGGATTCATTCTATAAAAACCTTGATTTTGGTACAGGTGGACTTAGAGGAGTTATGGGTGTAGGCACAAACAGGGTAAATAGATACACAATTGGAATGGCTACTCAAGGGCTTTCAAATTATATTAAGTCTACGGTAAAGGGTAAGGAGTGCATTAGCGTAGCTGTGTCATATGATAGCAGAAACAATAGCCGGGAATTTGCAGGGATTACCGCATCTGTTTTTGCGGCAAATGGTTTTAGGGTATATCTGTGTGATGATATCAGGCCTGTCCCCCTTTTAAGTTTTGCAATAAGGCATTTTAAGTGTGTCGCTGGGGTAATGATAACTGCTTCCCATAATCCTCCCGAATATAACGGATATAAAGTTTATTGGGAAGATGGTGCACAAATTACAGCTCCTCACGACAAGAATATTATTAAAGAAGTTGAGAAAATTTCAGATATTAATAATGTGAAATTCACAGGAGAGGCGTCAGAAATTCATCTAGTAGGAAAGGAGCTTGATGACGCCTACCTTAAGTCCATCTTATCTCTAACACTATCAGCAGATTTAGTAAAGAAGTTTAATCATTTAAAGATTGTATATACCCCTCTACACGGAACTGGAGTTAAAATTGTTCCAAGAGCTCTCAAGGAGATTGGTTTTAATAATATTATCAATGTTCCTGAGCAGGATGTAAGTGATGGCAATTTTCCTACAGTGAAGTCTCCTAATCCGGAAGAGAGCTCTGCATTAAAGATGGCCCTTGAAAAGGCAGATGAAACTGGTGCAGATCTTGTAATGGCAACAGACCCTGATGCTGATAGAATTGGTATAGCTGTAAGAGATAAAAGTGGTAAAATGACGCTTTTAAATGGCAACCAAATGGCCTCAATACTATCATACTATATACTGGAAAGATGGAGAGAGACAGGTAGACTTAAAGAGGGTGGCAATCCAGATTTTTATATGGTTAAAACCATTGTTACAACAGACCTGTTAAAGAGTATGTCTGAATCTTATGGTGTTGAGATTTTTGACGTTTTAACCGGTTTTAAATACATCGCAGAGGTAGTAAGGGAAAACGAGGGGAAAAGGAAATTTATTTGTGGGGGAGAGGAGAGTTATGGTTTTAATGTTGGCGAATTTGTAAGAGATAAGGATGCTGTGATTTCTGCTCTTCTGGTTGCCGAGGCTGCTGCCTGGGCTGCAGAAATGGGTATTTCACTTTATGAATTGCTTATTGATATCTATGTTAAGTTTGGGTTTTACAAGGAGAGGCTTTTGTCGGTTACAAAGAGGGGAATTGATGGCTCTGAACAGATAAGTATGATTATGAAGAGGTTGAGAGAAAGTCCCATCCAAAATTTAGGAGAATCAGAGGTAGTTCTTATCCACGATTATCAAAAATCAGAGAGTGTCGATATGATAAGTGATCTTAGGTTCAAAATCAATCTTCCACAGTCAAATGTTCTTCAGTTTGTTAGCGCAGATAATAGTATTGTATCAGTCAGGCCTTCAGGTACCGAACCAAAGATTAAATACTATTTTGGAGTTAAGGAGAACCTTGGTAATAAAGAGGACTTTGAACGTGTGGAGAGTATTCTCGATTCTAAATTAGATATTATGGTTAGACAACTTGAGGCGCTTTAAGCGGAATTGTAAATATAAAATTAGAACCAACTCCAGGTTCGGATTGAAGGGATATCTCTCCTCCCATCAAATCTAGGTAACCTTTAACAATTGATAGCCCTAATCCGGCACCCTCTACACTTAAAGATGAGTTTCCCTCAATTCTGGTAAATCTTTCAAAGATTACTTGTTGCTTCTCTTTAGAGATTCCAATACCGGTATCTTTGACAAAACATTGAATGAATCTCTCTCTAATTCTGAATCCAAGAGTTATAGTTCCTCTGCAAGAGTACTTTATTGAATTTTTTACAAGGTTTCCAAATATTGCGAATATTTTCTCCTGATCACCTTCGATTATTGTTTTATTCGTAAGAGAGGGCAAATCTGTTGTTATTAACATTCTCTTTTTCTCGGCTTCAGGTCTGAAGGTTCCGGCAATTTCATATAATAACGCGGTAAGATCTACTGATTCGCAATTAAGAGAAACAATTCCTGCCTCAATTTTTGATATATTTATAATATCATTGATAGTAGAGAGCATTCTATTGCCGCTCTTCTCAATTATTTCAATATACTCTTTTTTCTCTTCTCCGGTTGTGTCAGGATCTTGTAACAACTCAATAAACCCCATAATACTATTCATTGGAGTTCTTATTTCGTGACTAATGTTTTGAAGAAAAGCGGTTTTAAGTCTGTCGCTCTCTTCTGCTCTCTCTTTTGCAATAATTAAGTCGGTTATAAGATTTTTTCTATCTGTAATATCTTCTTTTACTCCTACAAAATTAACTATTCGTCCCTCATCGCTAAAAATTGGTGATATGGATACATCTTCCCAGTAAAATTCACCATTTTTCTTTTTGTTTTTAATCTCTCCTCTCCATTCATTACCGGATGATATAGTTTTCCAAAGATCTTGAAACATCTCTTTAGGATGATTTCCGGAGTTAAGAATTTTTGGATTTTTCCCAATTACATCTTCAATTTCGTAGCCGGTTAATTGAGAAAACTTAGGGTTAACAAACTCAATTTTCCCTGTTGAGTCTGTAATAATTACAGAGGCTGGTGACTGTATAACAGCAATATTTAATTTCTGTGATGCCTCTTCAGCAGCCTTTATTTCAAGAAAATTAGCAATCTCATTTGCAACTATTTCAATAATGTCCAGGTCAACTCTTGAAAAGGCGTTTTTTGAATCATAATTTTGAATTACAATTGCGCCAATTATTTTATCTCCGCTTTTAACCGGTGACCCCAACCAAACTTGTGCTATAGTACCAAGTAAACGTAATCCTTCTGCTTTGTGAAGCTTTATAATATCGTCATAGTAATAAATTGCCGACTTTCCACCTCTGATAAGGTGTCCGGTTAAAGAACCCTTGGCTTCAAACTCTTCAATTTTTTCCTTTTCATCACTTATACCTCCCATTTTAAGAATATCTTTTTCCTCGTCATAAAATGCGACAAATACGTTATTAACCTCCATAACAGTATTTAGTTCGGTAACGATTGTGTTGTAGAATTCTGAAAATGTGCTTGAAGTAACAACAGAATGAGCCAAGTTTCTCTGGACCTTAAGTACAAGCTCAGATCTCAATTTCTCTGTGATATCCTGAGATGTTATTACAATTGAATCTCTTCCATTTATATTACCGGGGAGTAATCTAAATCTGTGTTCAGCAACTCTGAAAAAACCTTCGCTGGTAAGCAGAGATGACTCTATTTTACCTTTTCTATTATCCAGAAGTTGTGAGAATAATTTTTCCTTAGTAGAGCTTCTTTCATCTGGATGCAGAAGATCGTAGAATGATTTATTAATTAGTTCATCTTTTGAAAATCCAAGCACCTCGTTGTATGCTTCGTTGCAAAATAAAATTTGGCCGTTAAGATCAATATTTGCAATCATATTGAAACTATTGTCCATAATTAGTTTCAACTCTCTCTCCTCCATTATTTGTTTGATCTGTTCAAGTTCCTTATTTAGCTCTTTCACAATTGATTGGGCTTTTTAGTTATTAGATGACTTGAAAAATTAAATATTATGTAGGATACAATTATAAGAGCCATCCATCCGGACCATTTAATTGAGATTGCAGCGAATATTATGGCAGTTATGGAGCTATATATTAAGAATCCAAACATCGTTTTGTTCTCTCTCCATCTCAATGTCTTAAATTTAAGTGAAAACATTGGTATTTCACTGACAAGTAAAAATGAGAGCAGAAGAGATAAAGCAGGCCAAAACCATATAGTGCTCTCTAATGAAGAAAATATTGCGCTCGAATCAGTAAAATGGATAAAACTCACAATAAGAATAGCATTGGCAGGAGTTGGAAGCCCAATAAAACTAGATGACTGCCTGGTGTCTACATTGAACTTTGCAAGTCTTAATGCAGAAAATAGCACGATTACCAAGGGGATTAATGATATGAGAAAAGGGGCAGATGAATCTGTTGAAAGGCCACTATCTCCAGTAAGAAATATTTCGTATCTCTTTAGCGCAAGAACAGCTGGAACCATACCAAAACTAATTAAATCTGCTAAAGAGTCAAGCTCTTTGCCCATAGGGGAGTATGCATTGAGTAATCTGGCAAAGAAACCATCAAGAAAATCAAATATAGCAGCAGCAAAAACCAGATATACAGCCCAGATCTCTTCGCCTCTGAAGGCTAAAATAACAGCAATTACCCCGCAAAGAAGATTTAGCGAGGTAATTGTATTAGGTATGGAATTTTTTAGCTTCATCCTTTATAGATTAAGTTTCTTGCGAATATCTTTAGGGATTGAATTTTTATGAACCATTATGGAAATACTTTTAGCTTTAACAAAGCTTTCGGACATATTAAGATAACCTCCAAAATTATTCCTCTCAGTTCCCCAGGAGTTTTTTGTAATATAATATTTATTACCAGACTGATCCTTGCTAATGCCTGTCAGAAGCATTAAGTGGTCATCTGTTGTTGTAAAGTTTTCGTAGCCAATCTGGCGTTTATTTTGATCTACGTCAACTTCGGGAAATATTTTTTCAAACTTTAATGCCTCCTCTTTGATATCATCTACAGGATTGATTGCGACTCCATTTTTATGAGAAAACCCCTTCTCACTTACATCTCCATCCCAGCAAACAGAGTAACCGTTTTCAAGAGCATTATCAATAATTGCCATAAACTCACACAGAGGAACATTCCAGAATTTTCCATAATCCCAGTTGTCCGGAACTTCAATAACTGATTGTTTATAAAATGGTAAATGGGATAATGATGTAATCTCAACATAATCATCCATATTAAGACCCATTTCAATAGCAAAACTTTTTGGAGTATACTCTTTACCGTTGTATGTGAATTTTTCAGGAACGATGCCAAGATATGTATCAAGAATTGCTTTAACAAGAATTGAATATTGAGGGCTCTTTTGCTTTAACTCTACAGAAGCAGCGGAGAATGCGCTGATATATTTATTTAACTCTCTGTGATTATTTAATTTGGAATCATAGTTTATTCCATTGTATGCCTCTTGAGGAATCATTCCGTCACTTTTCACAATGTTGGTAAACATATGAGCAAGACTTCCCTGGCCTAGATTTCCTCTACCTCGTCTAAGATAATTATCATTAATCTTATTAACATAGTTTAATCTAACTGCAAACATTTCAGATAGGTCGTGTTCTCCTTTGCCTGTTCTAAGTAGTTCTGCTTCAAGAAAGGCAGCTGTTGCATAACTCCAGCAAGTACCGCTTGATGCTTGATTTTTAACTGACGTTACAGGAACTTTAACAACGTCTGTAAAGATATACCCTTGCGCAGAAAGTGTAAACGCTGTTGAAAGCATTAGCAGAGCAACAGCTATGAGTGTTTTTTTCATATTTGTTATAGGTTAAGTTTTTTTTGGATTTTATCAGGAATTGCACTTTTATGTACAACAATGTTCATAGTTTTGTATCGTAGGAAGGCTTCTGAAACATACCAAATGCCTTTGTATTCTCCGGATTCTCCCCAACTATTCTTTACCTTATAGAACTTACCGCCATTTTTCTCTTTTGCTATTCCATATATATGCATTCCGTGATCATCAGTTGTCTGAAGATTGTCAAATCCAAGTTGCCTTGCTTCTTGTGAAACACTCTTCTCTTTTACGACACTTTGTAAAGAATAAATTTTAGTATCTATCTCATTTCTACTTAAACCTAACCATTTTTCCTGATCTGATCCGGACATATTCTTAGTATCAGTTTCCGGTACAATTGCAACACCTTTTCTAGTAAAACCTTTTTCGCTTACGTCAGATGCCCATAGAATAGTATAACCTTTTTCTAAAGAGTTATTAATAACCTCAATAAGTTCATCAATAGGGAGATTTGATGAGGAATCCCATCTCCAGTTGTCAGGTATTTCTAACGCAAAAGATGAATAGAATGGATGGTGAGTATAAGATGTTAACGAAATATAGTCATCCGGATTAACTCCTAGAGAAGCTGCAAAACTTTTTGGAGTATACTCTTGACCCTTATATTTAAATGTTTCCGGAATCTCTCCCAGATATGCGTTTAATATTCCTTTTACGCCATTTCTCCAAGCCGTGGATAACTTACCATTTGGATTTCTCTCAATCCCCTTGATATAACCAGAAAGAGCTGCGTCCATTTCATTGTGTACGTGAGACTCTTCACCATAATTAAGTCCGTTCATTATCTCTTCAGGAACTATTCCATAGTGTTTCCATACATAAAGGGCATCTCCAAAAGAGCTACCGGGAGCCATATTGATTTTTCCTCCGGTCCTAACGTATTTTATTGATTTGTCATAGTAGGAGTTTGAGACAATAAACATCTCAGATAGATCGTGTGATCCTTTACCTTTTCTAATAATCTCGGACTCTAAAAATGAGATAGTTGAGAAGCTCCAACAAGTACTTGTTCTATTCTGATTTTTTATTGAGGTTATAGGAAGTTCTTTTATTACTGTGAATTCATAAGCCGAACTACCTTTTTCCTGAGAATAAATAATGTTTGAGAAAATAAGCGATGATGCTAGAAAAATGAGCAAAAGGGATTTCTTTTTCACAATTTGAAAGTTTTTGGTTTAATTACCAAAGTTATGAAAAAAGAGTCAATTTGCTATGGGATGTTTATGTATTTATGAGTCTGAAGAGATATTCGCCATATAGGATTGTTTTTTACGTACTCAACAATCTTAGGAAGTATGGTTATGCTTTTACTCCACTCTGGCTGAAGGTAAAGTTTGCACTCAGGATTTACAAGCTTTCTGTTTTTTTCTGCCCACTCAAAATCGTTGTCATTTTCAACAATTATTTTTAATTCTGAAGCTAACATATGGATATTTCCAACGGGTGGCTTCTTTTTTTTAGGGGAGAGACAAATCCAGTCAAACTGACCACTGAGCAGTGAGGAGCCCGATGTTTCCAGGAATATTTCCATATTTCTCTCTTTTAGCAGAGTGCATAGTTTATCCAGGGGGTAATTAAGCGGTTCGCCGCCTGTTAAAACTATTGATTTTGCTGAATATGATACGGCCTCATCAACAATTTTCTCAATTTCAACAGGAGGGTAAATAGATGGATTCCAGGTCTCCTTTGCATCACACCAGCTGCATCCTACATCACACCCTCCAAGCCTTATGAAAAAAGCGGCTTGGCCGGTATTGTAACCTTCGCCTTGAATTGTGTAAAAACTCTCAACTAAAGGAAGCAGTGCTCCATCTTTAAGTATTGGAAACTTCATCTTATTTTTTTTTTGCAAAGTTAATATAAGAGGCGATTATTTGTGCCGTTTTGTCAGAAACAGATAGGTGGCAGATTTGTTGTAATAGATATTAATAAATATAAAGGAGAACTAAGTAATGAACAAGCAAAGTTTACAAGCGCTTGATACTTATGCGGTAAACCTGAACAAGCAGGCTGCATCAGGCAAGCTGGACCCCGTAATTGGAAGGGATGATGAGATAAGACGGGTTTTACAAATATTAAGCAGACGCACTAAAAATAATCCTATTCTTGTAGGGGAACCAGGAGTTGGTAAAACAGCAATCGCAGAGGGTATTGCTCAAAGAATTGTAAGAGGAGATGTTCCTGAGAACTTGAAATCAAAAATGATATATTCTCTTGATATGGGGGCGCTAATTGCAGGTGCTAAATATAAAGGAGAGTTTGAGGAGAGGCTAAAGTCAGTTGTTAAGGAGGTAATTGAGAGTTCCGGAGAGGTAATGCTCTTCATTGATGAAATCCATACTTTAGTAGGAGCAGGTAGAGGAGATGGAGCAATGGATGCTGCTAATATCCTTAAACCAGCTCTTGCAAGAGGAGAATTAAGAGCTGTAGGATCAACAACACTTGAAGAGTATCAGAGATATTTTGAGCAGGATAAGGCTCTTGAAAGACGTTTTCAAATGGTTTTAGTTGACGAACCAACAACTTCAGAGGCTATTTCAATTCTAAGAGGATTAAAGGAGAGGTACGAAAATCATCATAAGGTTCAGATTAAAGACGATGCTATTATTGCTGCTGTCGATTTATCAAACAGATATATCACAAACAGATATCTTCCTGATAAGGCAATAGATTTAATAGACGAGGCTGCCTCAAAGCTTAGAATGGAGATTAACTCTGTTCCTGAGGAGATTGATGAATTGAATAGACGAATAAGACAACTTGAGATTGAAAAAGAGGCAATTAAAAGAGATGGCGATAAGGAGAAGGTTGAGGTTCTTACTAAAGAGTTAGAGTTTCTTTCATCTGCTAGGGAGAAAAAGAGTAGGGTTTGGGAGAGTGAAAGAGATTATATTGAACAGGTCCAAAGAAAAAAGGCAGAGATTGAAAAGCTTAATTTTCAGGCTCAAGAAGCCGAAAGGAGTGGTGATTATGGCAAGGTGGCAGAGCTTAGATATGGAAAAATTGTCGCTGCAGAGAAAATAATTCAAGAATTGACAGAGAAAAAGGGGGACTCCGAATTCACAATGATTAACGAGTATGTTGAAGCTGAAGATATAGCTGAGGTTGTGTCAAAGTGGACTGGAATACCAGTAAGAAGAATGCTTGAGAGTGAAAAGGAGAAGCTTCTTAGAATGGAG
>Ga0265295_1002203_pt1 | contig 31831 bp, 25 predicted proteins | sample Munlansysbiofilm_FD_192503 | JGI IMG/M metagenome (GOLD analysis project Ga0265295, IMG submission 192503) | Leachate microbial communities from a municipal landfill in Southern Ontario, Canada - Methane capture system biofilm | ecosystem: Engineered > Solid waste > Landfill > Unclassified ... | reverse complement strand
AACTTGAAAAAGTTATTGAAGTTAGCCAAACATATTTTAGCGAGGAGTTTAGAACACATTTATTATGAGAAACGAAATTTTAACTGAAGATCATAAATATTGGCGGGCTCTTGAATTTCGCTTGAGCGAAGGTATAAGAGTTGAAGGTTGTAACTGTACCAATAAAATTACTAAAAAAATATTAATGTCCCTGCCTAATATAGATGTTGAAGAAACATTGAATTATTTAAGTGCCTTCGGCGGATGGTGCGATTGCGAAATACTCGAAGCAATTTATGAAATTAGCTACTGATACAATCTAGTAATACAATTTAAATTTTTACAAGGGCTGCCTCCCTAACTGGGACGGTGGCCCTTTTTTATGGAGTATTTATGAAAAAGAAAAAGAAAAGGATAAGAAAAATATTTACCGGTATGTACAAGGCTGCAGTGAATGCAGAAAGAATAGATTCAGGCTATGGAGCTGATCCAACGATTGATTGGCTTGAAGATGCCATTCCCTTCAACGCCGCGCTTATTAAGGCCGAACCAAAAATAATGGTGATCGTTGAAAATCTATTCCCAGCCATAATCAAGTTCATCATCGATCATAAAAAAATTAAAAAACCATACACCCCGAACAATAAGTCTCGCATCAAGTACACATGCAAGGCCGTCTTGTTCAACCTGTATCTTGGTTCTCTCGTAGGCTCTCCAATCCGTTACGCGAGGGATGCCAGTCGATATGGAAGGGCAAGGAGATACGGTCAGTTGTTTTTCAAGTACGATCGTCTCCTTCCAGTCATTGCCGCCTTTGAACATCTCGGACTCATCCAACATAGAATGGGCAGGTATGACAGGGACAAAGAGCATGGGTGGCAAAGTCGCATGTGGGCCTCTGAAAAACTGGTGGCCATGTTCAACAAGGTGACTCAAGGCTACCCTTGCCAGGTGTTTGCAGAAGAACCAACTGAACCCGTCGTCCTCAAGGATACGAAAGAAAACAACAAAAAGTTAATCGACTATATCGATACCCCGGCAACGAATTTAATCCGGAACAAGCTGAAATATTATAATGAATTTATAGCCGATGCCGAAATCGCCGTCGCGTCTAATGGTGATAGAGAGGTTAGCTTATACAACTTGAGGAATAGGATATTCTTGAACCTACTCAAAGGTAATGGTACTCTAACTAACCTAACATATAGTAAAAAAATATTAGAGAGTAGTATAACAAGTAGTAATACTATTAATAAAGTAGATATAGATAATATACTATATAGTAATAATATTAATAATAAGTATAGTAAGTATGTGTCCATCACTCATGGGAATTTTTTATTACCAGTAGAAGGCTATGTCAGTAGAGATGCGCATGTGTATGTAGCTGGTGAAAAATTAACATCCCTATGCTGCTCTTCAAGTTACATTCCCGTCACATTCAACAAGGAAATAAAATTAGAGAATCTTGAGTTGCCGTTTGTTCTGCCGCAGTATCATGAGCCTTCTCAGTCCTCAATATGTTTGAAACAGCTTTCCAGCATCATAAATAAAAGTATATTAAATTTTAATACTAAAGACGATGCTGTACCCGACGAAGCGTTATTAGAAAAACTTTTTAACGAAAAGCTGTTGCTGAAAAATTTAAATATTGAGCAATTGAATTTTGTTATTAATGGCAAAAAGCTACACCGCGTATTCAACGAAAAATCCTTTGACCAAGGGGGCAGGTTCTATGGAGGACTCTATCAATTTATACCCAAAGAATTCCGCAAGGATATCCTGATTAACGGTGAGCCAACGGTGGAACTTGACTATGCCGCCCATCACGTTCGCATCCCGTACCATCTTGAGGGAGTTGACTACCGGGAAGATCCATACCTGGCCCTTACCGAAGACCCGAAAGAACGCTCTCTTTTCAAAAAGCTACTTTTTATAGCGATCAATGCAGAGACCGAGAGTGAATTCACCAAGGGGTTCAGGAAGGCCTTTAAAGCCACCGCCAAGCAAAAGAAGCTCTCGCTGACCAGTGCCAGCATTCTCTCTTTGCTGCAGCGGGTCAAGGAAACCCATAATCAAATTGCTGGGTATATCAACTCCGGAGCCGGCTGCAAGTTCCAGAATCTGGACAGCAGGATCACGGAAGCCATTCTCGTGCGGATGACCGACATGGGCATCCCCTGCCTGCCGGTGCATGATAGCTATATCGTCCCCAGGCAGCATGAAGATCGGTTGAGGGACGTGATGGTGGGGGAATACAAGGCGGTCCTAGGGTTCGAGCCGGTTATCAAATAGCCGGTAGGTTGAGCCTGGCAGTCGCTGCCGATAGTGGTGGCTGCCAAGCTAGCTGTTAGCTTTTTTGGAAAAATAATTTATAAATTTAATAAAAGACCATATACATTAAGCCTAGACTCGGCCTATCAGACCGGTGATATCGTTCTTCTCAACCACAAACCGAATCTTTTTTGGGTTCCAGGGAGCGGGAAGCATTTAACCGACCCTACCGGACACGTTGAAATTGTTTACGAAATGAAGCAAGCCCGTTCCGTTAACATCACATAAAGACAATGAATCAAATCGAAATTAACGACATGGCCCCCATCAGGTGTAGTAATCCAAAATGCCTGCACAGGTACGATACTGACTTACTGAAAGAATTAATTTCGAAAAGAGGATTGATTCACGCTGATTGCGGAAATGAGTTTATTTACCAAGGAATTTCATGCACAAAATGTAACCATACGACTTTATTTAAGAGTTATAAAAATAATCCTTTATTTAATTTGAATGGATTTATCTTGCAACCAAATCCTATGGGCTTACCACTAGCAATTAACGAACAAATTTTGATTCAAACTAATAAAATCACTTGCACTGGTTCTCTAGAATTTGATTATTTTAGGGCTTGGGATATTGACGATTTCCCAGAGTACATTCCTGATATCTACGATGGATACAGAGACTTTTTCCCACCGCTATTGGCCAGCGAAGAAGATATAATAGCCAGATTAAACTTAGAAAATATGTATGGTAATGTATGCTTAAGAAGATTGTATCAAGACACAGAAATATATAGAAATTTATTTACATTATTGGCACCAAAAAAAATTGATAGTTTTATCGAGGGTTTTCCCAGCAATGCTGCCTATGCCACCTCGGAAATTGAAAATAGAAATTCAGCGATTATCTATTTTTTTGAAAAAATAACTGAAAAGTCAGCAAAACAAATTTTAAAAGAAAGATTATTGGAGGTGGGGGCAAAAGAATTAAACAACGAGGATTTTTTAAATTACTACAACGATAAAATCAGCATCCCATTATTCAATAAAATTGATTTGAATGTTCTGATCCATTCAATGCAAAAAATTGGATGGGAAGATTCAATTTTAGAATATCTGGATTTTTCCGCCGCAGCGAATTTTTTTTTAACAGAGGTTTTGAAAGTAACATCCCTTCATACTGATAGAAAAAAACTGTCAAAATGGACAAAAAAGATCGAAGAAGGAAGCGCATTGTTTGTTTACGCACCCATGGGAATAGGTAAAACAACATCAATAAAAAATTTTTTATTAAAAAATGATACTATTTCAGCTGTTATTTTTATGCCAAACAAAGCCATGTGCCGAGAAATCAGTAACGACCTAAGACGTGAAATTGCTTTAAATAAAAACCTGAACGATTCATATAGTTTTTATAAAAATACAAACAGATTTAACTTCACCATAAATGAATATTTACCGGACGAAATTTATTTCATTGAAGGCATAACGGAAGACGAATGTGTGCATTATCATGAAATAATAAATGATTATAAAAAATTTTGGTTCAAAAAAGGATTTTACTGCGCTGATTGCGAAAAGAATACCGATCATGATAGATGCAAATTCCTTGAATGGACGGAACATGCCAGAAGAGCCAGAATAGTGCTCACTACGCACAAATTGTATGATATTTTCAACGCAAACAAGGAGTTACATGAATGGATTCAAAAGGATAACGACGAACCAAAAAGACGAGACGCATTTATCATCGACGAAGACCTGATTATCAATAATTGCTATGCTCCTATTGTTTTAGAAAAACAATCTATCTCTCACTTTTGCAGCACATTTTATGAATTTCTCGAAGACAACTTCAAAGATCACAATGAATTTACAAATATTTTCAAAAATATTAGCACACTGTTTGGATCGCTTTTAATCCCTGAAACAAGCACTGTTATACCACCCATCGATAAAAACTTTGAAATAGACGTAACTATAAAAAATGAATGGAATAAGTCCTATTCGTTACTCGAAGATCTTGTTCCTGACTATATAGAAACTATAGAAAAAGCACATAACTTACTTCCATTTATTGAACACGGAATAAAAAATGGAGTAGTAGTCCATAAATACAAGAAAGGTATAGAAAGAAAAATTTTTTTTCCCAACCCGAAAGTATATAATCTAGAAAATCTTCCTCCCCATATATTTTTTGACGGAACAAAAATTGACAACAAATATTTAGAAAAAAAACTAACCGGAGTCAAACTTACTCATTTTCATCTAGATTTAGAAATATCTTGGGGTCACAAGATATATCAAAATATCAATACTGATATAACTATTTCTAAAATTGAAAACGAAAAAGAAAACGTTAAAAAGTTTTTGATAGATATTTTAGAAAAACACGGAAAAAGTTCCCTGTTTTATATTCATACTTCCAAGAAAATAAGAAATTCTTATCTTGATTCTTTCGTTCAAGAAAGAAAAAATGATTATAATATTATTGTAGATCACTACGGAAATTTAAGAGGAAAAAATTCAGCAAAAGATAGCAATATACATATAATGCTGGGCAGCTTCATGCCTCCAGATGCACTCGAAATAGCAATGGGCCTTGAATTTATCCAAGAAGCTTTACCCGGCAACAGGCCATGCGCCAACATGCCAAATTTTTGGACATTCAAGGGAAGCGTCCCCGTGAGAACTTACAAAACTGAATTTGCAGTGATCGATGAATTAGCCAAGGCCTATCGCCACTCGGAACAGCGTCAGGCCCTTGCACGTTCACGTTACATTTTTCATCCTGTCACATTTTATATTTTGGCCAAAGAGCCGATTGACCTGTACGAACCGTACCTACCAAAACCAATTTGTTACAATTATCGAGAAGAAGACCTTTTTAGACCGAGAAAACAACGTATAGACAACAAATATGAAGAGGTAAAGACTTTTATTATTGAAGCACTAACTACTCCAATAAAAGGAACAAATAGATATTTGGAATCTGTCAGTGACAACTATATTGCTAAAACGTATAAACTAAATAGAAATACAGTTCGAAATCACCGAGAACAGCTTGAAGCAGAAAAATTTATCGAACGAGTTTCGCCAAGAAAATATAGACTTGTCGATTCGTCAAATTAATTTATAATATCTATAAAAAAATATTACCCGTAGCACATTCAATTAAATACTAAATAAAAAAATTATATTCTTCTTTGAACCTAACTATGATTTTTACTCAAAAATTAACTCAAAAAAATAAAGGAGGTGATTATGTGCAAAAAAAATATTTTGGAAAATATTTTAATCCAAACCAAGACCTGACGGAAGAACAGAAGAAACTTTACGATCCCGGTACAGAACTAATCAACAAACGAAAAAAAAGAAAAAAACCGAAGAAGTCAAAAAAAATGTCCCAACAAGAAATTTTGGACAGAAAAAAATCAAAGGAAAACTGGATGAATCATTACGGTAAGTCCAAGTGGTATTAAACAATTTTACCTAAAAGTAGTTCGGAGCATTTAATAAAATTCAATTATTACCTTAGCCCTGGACTACCTTCATTTTGAGGTAGTCAATGAAAGATAAAACAATTAAATATGAAAAAAAATTCTATACGCAAAAAGAGCTATCAAACAGATGGAATGTTTCAGAAGGAACACTAATAAACTGGAGAAACCAAGGCCACATTCCATTTTTTAACTTACCAGGTACAGCTAAAATTCTCTATCCCGCAGATAAAATTAATGAATACGAAAACATAAACACGATACTGAAGAAGGAGGACTTCAGAGCGATTCAAAAGCAGAAAGAATCAATGAGAAAAACGCCTGTTGTATCAGCCAACACTGAAAAAGATTGGAGGATATAATTATGGCGGCTAATCGGAAGCATCATTTAACCTCAAGAGGAGGAATTTGGTACTTTATCGCAAAGAAGAATGGCAAACGATATCATCAACGCCTTTCTGCTAACCTAAAAGAAGCGATAAAGTTACGGGACGATTATCTCTATGAAATCAATAAATTCGGCACCATATCATCGATAGCAATTGAACCATCATCCGCAGAAGAAGGTCACGGCACTCTCTTCGGTGAGGTCGTGACACAATGGGCAGAAGCAATGGAAAAGCGGATCAGGCAGCAACAGATCAAGGCATCAACAATGCGTGACTATCGCAGCACCATGAATGCCCATTTTCTGCCAAAGTTTGGCAACACTCCCATTCGTGCAATCACCAGTGTCGACATAGAGGATTATATCTCCGATCTGGAATGTTCCGCTAAACGGATTAACAACTTGCTTGTTCCGATGAGAGACATTTTCAAGATGGCAAAAAAACGTGGCTACGTGGATACCAACATAATGCTGGATGTTGATAATCTACGAACAGTCATGCCAGATGTCTTTCCGATGACACCCGGTGAGGTCCAATCCTTTCTTCAGGTTGTTCCACCACATTATGAACCATTTTTCACAACGGCATTCTTCACGGGCATGCGGTTTGGCGAAATGGCGGCGTTAAAGTGGCATAACCTTGATTGGAACAGGGGGCTCATTCTGGTCCGCGAAACAAGGGTGTATGGCGTCGAGGGATTACCCAAGACAAAAGGGTCAGTTCGAGACATCGAAATGCTCCCAGTGGTTCGGGAGGCGCTGGAACGTCAGCAAGCCGTCGCAGGGAAAGGGCCATACGTCTTCAGGGATAGTTGCGGAAACTTAATGAATCCCGACCATGTGCGGAATGTTGTCTGGACTCCGACACTGAAGTTGGCCGGTTTGCGGTATCGGCCCATGATGCAGACGCGGCACACGTTCGCAACGATCGCTATCGACTCCGGAGAGGATCTGGGGTGGGTGCAATCGATGATGGGACACAGTTCTTTGCAGATGATCTACACGCGCTATTATTCTTGGGTCAGAAAGAGCACCAGGAACGATGGAAGTGCGATGATGTCCAACTGGCTTGCCTCAACCAGTGCCGAGCAGGGATAAAAGTTACACCAAAGTTACACCAAACAAAAAAAAGGACTTACAGCCAAAAGCCGTAAGTCCTTGAATTTCTTGGTAGCGGGGAGAGGATTTGAACCTCTGACCTTCGGGTTATGAGCCCGACGAGCTACCAGACTGCTCCACCCCGCGTTGCAATCCAGTCAATATAGCCGAATGGCAGAAATTGTCAAGCGCCAGTTTCACTGTCCTGGCTTTTTCCCACCAGCGGCCGGATCTTCTCCAGGACCACCTCCGGAAAGCGGGTCAGTTTGCCCGCGCGGTTGACGCAGGCATGCACGGTGAATCCCCTGGCCAGCAGTTCCGGTCGCTCCCCCGCCCCTTCCCGGGTGATGGCGTAGTGAAACCGGCAGGAAACCTTGGTCACCTCGACCAGCGAGGCGGCGATGGTGAGCAGGTCGTCGTAGGCGGCCGGCGCCTTGAAGCGCAGGTAGGTCTCGGTCACCGGCAGGACGCAGCCCAACTCCTCGATGGCGCTGTACGGCAGGGCCCAGGCCCGCATCATCTCGGTTCGGCCGATTTCGAAATAGCGCAGATAGTTGGCGTTGTAGACCACGCCGGCGGCATCGGTGTCGCCGTAGATCACCCGGTACGGGACCGTGAAGACCGGTTCCACCAGACCGACGGAAAGTTTGTTCACCGGTTGTCCTCCTGTTCAACAAAGCGGCGGAAAAAGGCGGCGCCCGAGGGCAGATCGAGACCGTTGCGGGCCACCGCCTTCTGTACGTTCGCCTCGGTGTAGGCCAGCCCGGACGGAGTGGCCACGCCGCGGGAGTCGTAGAGGAACAGAGGCACCGGCCAATCCTCGTGGGTGCGGCGATGCAGCGGCGTGTAGTGGTCCATGGTCACCACCAGCCGGAACGGTTCGCCACGCCGTTCCATTTCGGCGGCGATCGGAGCAACGATGCGCCGGTCGAAGTCCTCGATGGCCTGCACCTTTTCCTGCACCAGTCCCTGGTGGCCGGTTTCGTCCGGGGCCTCGACGTGGACGAGGACGAAATCGTCCCGGCTGAGCACCTCGAGCGCAGCCCGGGCCTTGCCCTCGTAGTTGGTGTCGAGGTAGCCGGTGGCCCCCGGGACATCGACCACAGAAAGACCGCTGAGCACGCCCAGCCCTTTGAGCAGGTCCACCGCCGAGATGAGGCCGCCCGAGAGGCCGAACCGCTCGGCGAGGGTCTCCATGGACGGCCGCCGGCCCTCGCCCCAGAGCCAGAGAAAATTGGCCGTGCGCTTACCCTGGCGAGCCCGTTCCCGGTTGACCGGGTGGTCGGCGAGCAGCATCTCCGCCCGCGCGAACAGCTCACGAAAGGCCGGCACCGCCAGGTACTCCTGGAAAAAGCCGGTCACGTCCTGGTCCGAGTGGTCGTGGGGCGGCACGGTGGTGAAACCCGCCGGCAGGTCGGCATTATAAACCAGCAGGTGGCGGTAGCTGACCCCCGCATGCAGCGCCAGCCGGTCCGTGCCGCAGGCCGCCTGCAGGGCTTCGATCAGCTGGCGACTCTCCCCGGTGCTGATGTGACCGCTGCTGTAGTCCACCATGGTCAACCGGCCGTCGTCACCACGGTCCACATGCACCAGGTTGCAGCGGAAGGCCATGGCCGTACCGATCTCCACCCCCATGCTCGCCGCCTCCAGCGGCGCCCGGCCGGTGTAGTAACGCTCCGGTTCGTAGCCAAGCAGGGAGAGGTTGGCCACGTCGCTGCCGGGCGGATACCCGGGCGGCACGGTGCGTACCCGCAGCATCTCGGCCTGATGGGCCAGCCGGTCCATGGCCGGGGTCGCGGCCGCCTCGAGCGGCGTCCGGTTGCCGAGGGCGGGAACCGGCACGTCGCCCATGCCGTCGCCGATAAGCAGGATGTATTTCATGACTGTGTCCGCCCGCCTCCGGTCTAATCCTCTTCGAGGATGCGTATCTTGACCACCGGCGCGGTCACCGCCTCCAGTCGGCTGATCTCGTCGAGCGCCGCACTCACCGCCGATTCCCTGGCACTGTGGGTGACGAGCACGAGCGGCACCGCACCGGTCTTCTTCCGCCCTTTCTGAATGACCGATTCGATGCTGATGTCATGCCGGCTGAGGATGCCGGCAATGGTCGCCAGCACGCCGGGCTGGTCGAGCACGGTGAAGCGGAAGTAGTACGGCCCGTACAACTCCGCCATCGGGGTGATGGCCCGGGTGCGCATCGCCCCGGGCAGATAGGCCAGACTCGGCACCCGGCCGACGCAGTTATGCTGCATGTTGCGGGCGATATCGACCACGTCGGCGGCGACCGCGCTGCCGGTGGGCACAGAGCCGGCGCCAAGCCCGTAGAAGAGGACGTTGCCGACCATGTCGCCCTGGAAATGGATGGCGTTGAAGGCCCCGTTGATCGAGGCGAGCAGGTGGTTCTCCGGGACCATGGTCGGGTGTACCCGGGCCTCGACGTGTTCGCCATGGTTGCGGCTGATGGCGAGCAGTTTGATGCGGCAGCCGAACTCACGCGCCAGCTCGATGTCCATGGGCTCGATGCGCGAGATGCCCTCGATGGAGATTTCGTTATGGGTGATGTGCATGCCGTAGGCCATGGACATGAGGATGGCCAGTTTGTGGGCCGTGTCGATGCCCTCGATGTCGTAGCTCGGGTCGGCCTCGGCGAACCCCAGTCGCTGCGCTTCCTTGAGCACCTCGGCGAACGGGATGCCCTCGTCGGTCATGCGGGTGAGAATATAATTGGCCGTGCCGTTCATGATGCCCATGATCGACAGGATGCGGTTGGCCACCAGCCCCTCCTTGAGGGACTTGATCACCGGGATGCCGCCGCCGACGCTGGCCTCGAACCCGACCTCCACGCCCTTGGCGGCCGCGGCAGCGAAGATATCGCGGCCCTCCTGGGAGAGCAGCGCCTTGTTGGCGGTGACCACGTGCTTGCCGGCCTCGATGGCCTCGAGAACAAAGGTCTTGGCCGGTTCGATGCCGCCGATCAGCTCGACGATGATGTCGATGTTCGGGTCACGGATCAGGGACCTGGCGTCCCGGGTGAGCGGAACGTGGCTGAACTGTTCCGGCAGCGCACTGGCACCGTGGTCCGCGATACCCGCCAGTTGGATGGACATCCCGGTGCGCTTGACCAGTCGCTCCTGCTGCGCCAGCAGCACTTCCGCCAAGCCCTTGCCCACCGTGCCAAAACCGATTATGCCTACCCGGATCTCGTTCATCAGCTGTTATCACCTGCAGAAAAGAAGTTGGAGAACTGTTCGCGTCCGGCGCGTTTTCTACCCGCTTTCCGGCGGGTTGTCAAAACGTATGCAGGCACCTGCCGGCAACCTCCCGGACTGGCGCCCTTTCCGCCGACTCATCACTTCCACTGATCCTCAGTATCATTTTCCGTGGCACATTCCCCCAAGGTACGGTATAGTGCCACGCTCAATGAGGGGAGATTCATTTTCACAGCTCTTTTTTTATCAAGTATATGCACCTGTTGCTCAAACATTTCCGCAATCACACATGGAGGAAGCCCGCATGAATATCCTTACTTTCGGTCCGAACGGCAGCGGCAAAGGCACCCAGGGCGCCATCATCAAAGAGAAGTACGGCATCGATCACATCGAGTCCGGCGCCATTTTCCGCGAGCACATCAAGGGCGGCACCGAATTGGGCAAGAAGGCCAAGGCCTATATCGACCGGGGCGACCTGGTACCCGACGACATCACCATCCCGATGGTGCTCGAGACGCTGGGCAAGTCCAAGGAAAAAGGTTGGCTGCTGGACGGCTTCCCGCGCTCGCTGGCCCAGGCCGAGGCTCTGGACAAGGCCCTCAAGGATGCCGGCATGAAGCTCGATTTCGTCATCGAGATCGTCCTTGATCGTGAAATCGCCAAGGAGCGCATCATGGGCCGCCGCCTCTGCGCCAACGACAACAACCACCCCAACCACATCGCCTTCGAGGCCATCAAGCCGGTCGAGAAGGACGGCAAGCTGGTCTGCCGGGTCTGCGGCGGGGCACTTTCCACCCGCGCCGACGACCAGGACGAAGAGGCCATCAACAAGCGCCATAACATTTACTACGATGAGACCACCGGCACCATGGCCGCGGTCAACTACTTCAAGAAGCTGCCCGGCACGCCGGTGATCAGCGTGAACGGCGCCAAGAACATCAAGGAAGTCTCCGAGCTGATCCTGAAAGAACTGCCGTAAACGAACCGACGACCCTTGCCTGAAAACGTTTCCGCGCCCCCCGGGTGCGGAAACGTTTTTTTGTTTGCCTCACCGCTCATTTCCTTTATGGTTGCGGCCATGAAAACGCTCGTCTCGACCAATCTGGTTCAGTCCATCATGGCCAAAGAGGCCTTTGTGCGCGAGTCCACCGACGACCTCCTCCTCCTTGCCGACTGGATCCGGGAGACCTTCGCGGACGGCGGCAAGCTGCTCATCTTCGGCAACGGCGGCAGCGCCGCCGACGCCCAGCACCTGGCGGCCGAGTTCGTCAACCGCTTTCTCATCAACCGTCGCCCGTTGCCGGCCCTGGCCCTGACCACCGACAGTTCCGTGCTCACCTCCATCGGGAATGACTTCTCCTTTGACCAGGTGTTTGTCAAACAGGTGCAGGCCCTGGGCCGGCCCGAGGATCTGGCGCTGGGCATCTCCACCTCCGGCACCTCAGCCAACGTGGTCAAAGGGATGCAGGCGGCACGGGAAATCGGCATGCGGACCGCGGCGCTCACCGGCGGCACGGTCCGTCCGGGCGGCGACCTGGCCGCGCTCTGCGACTTGGTGCTCAACGTGCCCGCGGACGCCACCCCGCACATCCAGGAAACCCATCTGTGGATTGAGCACGTGCTCTGCGAGATCGTCGAGAAGCAGATGTTCGGGTCCGCCTGATTCCGGTTGTTCCCGCCCGCCTCTCACCTTCCCGACTGTGCCATGACCACCTCTCCTGTTCAGCCCCTTGATTTCAGCGGATTGCACACCTATTCCGTGCATGACCGCCACTCCAAGGTCAGTATCGACGACTTTGCCGCGCCGGTGCGACCCGGCATGAGCCTGCGCGAGTTGCTCGCCGGCCTGCCCCGACAACTGGCCGGTGCCGATTTTCCCGACCTGGTCGAGCGCGTGGCCGCAGCCCGAAGAGCCGAACGGCCGGTACTCGTCGGTATGGGCGCACACGTGATCAAGGTGGGACTCAACCCGGTGCTCATCGATCTGATGCGGCGCGGGGTGATCACCGCCCTGGCCTTAAACGGCGCGGGCATCATCCATGATACCGAGATTGCCATGGTCGGCCGCACCTCCGAGGAGGTGGCCGACGTGCTCGGGGCCGGCGCCTTCGGGGCCGCCCGGGAAACCGGCGAGGTACTCAACACCGCCATCCGCGACGGCGCCGCCCGCGGCATCGGTATCGGCCAGGCGGTGGGTGAAACCCTGCTCGCCCACCGCTTTGCCCACAACGACCAGAGCCTGCTGGCCCAGGCCACCGTACTCGGCGTGCCGGTGACCGTGCACGTGGCCATGGGCACGGACATCATCCACATCCACCCCGGTGCGGACGGCGCGGCCATCGGCCAGGCCGGCCACCACGACTTCCGGGTGTTCTGCCGCCTGGTGAGTGACCTGGAGGGCGGCGCCTATCTCAACGTGGGCTCGGCCGTGCTCCTGCCCGAGGTCTTTCTCAAGGCGCTGACGCTCGTGCGCAACCTCGGCTACCAGGTCAAACGGTTCACCACCGCCAACTTCGATTTCATCCGCCATTACCGGCCCGCCACCAACGTGGTCCACCGGCCGACCCTGGAGGGTGGCAAGGGCTTCAACTTCACCGGCCACCACGAACTCATGCTGCCGCTCCTGGCCGCCGCTGTGCTCGATGCCCTCGATCAACACCCCGGGAAAGAGGACCGGCCAGCAACCGCCTCCGCCCCGACAACAGGCCGCCCCTGCGGCGGGAGCAGATTATGAGAACAACCCTGCGCATCGGCACCCGCGCCAGCCTGCTGGCCGTCACCCAGTCCACCTGGGTCAAGACCCGGATCGAACAGGCCCACCCGCAGGTGCGCGTTGAACTGGTGCAGATCACCACCAAGGGCGACCGGATTTTGGATGTGCCGCTGGCCAAGGTCGGCGGCAAGGGACTGTTCGTCAAGGAGATCGAGGACGCGCTGCTCGACGGGACTGCCGATCTGGCCGTCCACTCCATGAAGGACGTGCCCACCGAACTGCCCGAAGGTCTGTTCATCGGTATCGTCCCCGCCCGAGAAACCCCGCTGGACGCCTATATCTCCAACCGGTTCGCCACCCTGGAGGCGCTGCCGGTCGGCGCCAGGGTCGGCACCTCAAGCCTGCGACGCAAATCCCAGCTGGCCGCCGTGCGGCCCGACCTCACGATTCTCGACCTGCGCGGCAACGTCGACACCCGTCTGCGCAAGCTCGACGAGGATCAGTACGAAGCCATCATCCTGGCCGGCGCCGGCCTCAACCGCCTCGGCCTGCAGGGGCGGATCACCGCCGAACTCGACCCGACGCTCATGCTCCCGGCCATCGGCCAGGGCGCGCTCGGCATCGAACTGCGCCGCGACAATACGGAACTGCTCGCTGACCTGCAATTCCTCCATGATCCTCACACCGCCACTGCCGTGGCCGCCGAACGGGCCTTTCTGTTGCGTCTCGAGGGCGGCTGCCAGGTGCCCATTGGCGCGCACGCCGTGGTGGACGGCGAGAAAGTCCACCTCACCGGCCTGATCGCCAGCGTCGACGGTCGCCAACTGCTCCGCGACACCCTGACCGGGCCACCGGCCGAGGCCACGACGCTGGGCACCCGGCTCGCCGAGCGGCTGCTCGCCCGCGGCGGCAAGGCCATCCTCGACGCCGTCTACAACGCCACCCCGGACGAATAACTCCATTCTCTCACACCGCAAACGGACCAGACCAGTGATCTCAGCCACTCCTCCTTCGCCACAGCGCACCGGCAAAGTCTACCTCGTCGGCGCCGGCCCGGGTGATCCCGGGCTCATCACCCTGCGCGGCAAATACCTGCTCGAGCACGCCGAGGTGGTCGTCTACGACTATCTCGCCAGCCCCAAGCTGCTCAACTACGTGCCGAAAAACGCGCAATTCATCTATGCCGGCAAGAAAGGTGGCGGTCTGCACGCCTTTACCCAGGACGGCATCAACAAACTGCTCGTGGAGCACGCCAAGCTGGGCAAGATGGTCGTCCGGCTGAAGGGCGGCGACCCGTTCATCTTCGGCCGGGGCGCCGAGGAGATCCAGGAACTGGTGGCCGAGGGCATCGACTTCGAGGTCGTCCCCGGGGTGACCTCGGCCACGGCCGCGGCCACCTACGCCGGTATCCCCATCACCCACCGCGAATACACGGCCTCGGTGGCGTTCGTCACCGGCCACGAGGACCCGAACAAGAAGCTGTCCAACATCGCCTGGGACAAGCTGGCCACCGGCGTCGGCACCATCGTCATCTACATGGGCATCAAAACCCTGCCGACCATCACCCGCAAGCTCATCGACTACGGCCGCTCCCCGGACACGCCGGTGGCCGTGGTCCGCTGGGCCTCGACCCCGCAGCAGCATTCGGTGGTCGGCACCCTTTCGACCATCTGCGACGTGGTCCAGCAGGCGGACATCAAGCCGCCCGCGCTGGTGATCGTCGGCGAGGTGGTCAAGCTGCGCGACACCATCGACTGGTTCGAAAAACGCGCCCTGTTCGGCCGCCGCATCGTGGTCACCCGGACCCGGGAACAGGCGAGCGAACTCACCATGCAACTGGAGGAACACGGGGCCGAGTGCCTCGAGTACTCGACCATCCATATCGAGCCGGTGGATGACTACACACTGCTCGACCAGGCCATCGACCGCATGGGCGACTACCAATGGGTGCTGTTCACCAGCCTGAACGCGGTCACTTATTTCTTCCAGCGGCTTGCCCTGCTCGGCCTGGACAGCCGGCACCTGGCCGGTCCGAAGATCGCCGCGGTGGGCAAGGCGACCGCCGAGGAACTGCTCCGCTACGGCATCCGGGTCGACCTGATCCCGGAGAAATTCACCGGCGAGGGCCTTGCCGAGGCGCTCGTGCAGTCACAGGTGACCGGCAGCCGCATTCTCCTGCCGCGCGCCCTGAAGGCCGGCGACCTGCTGCCGGAGACCCTCACCGACGCCGGCGCCACGGTGACGGTGGCACCGGTCTACCAGAACGTGCCGCCCCAGGGCCGCAAGGAGGAACTGCGCGAGCAACTGGAGAGCGGCACCGTCGACCTGGTGACCTTCACCAGCAGTTCCACCGTGACCAATTTCCTCACCATGCTCGACGCCCGCGACCAGGACGAACTGCACCGGCTGCTCGACGGGGTGGCCATCGCCGCTATCGGTCCGGTCACCGCCGCAACCCTCCAGGAGCACGGCCTGCATGTGGATATCCAACCCCGCCGCTACACCATCGCCGACATGGTGCGGGCGATCGTTGCCCACTACCGCGAGCAACGGACGAACACCACGGACTGAGCGCCACGCCCGCCATCCCAACAATTCACCGGCGAGCAGACGGCCGCCGGCCAGCCGAACCGATGCGACCCGGCGGCAGCCCGGCGGTCCCAGTCTGCTCTGCGCCGCCTGCAACGCCGTGATCACCACCCCGGACCAGGCGGTGCACGTCAACGGCCGCCACGGGCACGCTTTTTTCAACCCGGCGGGCATCGCCTACGAACTCCGCTGCTTCCGCAGCGCCCCGGGAATCAGCGTAGAGGGCGCACCGACCAGCGAATTCTCCTGGTTTCCCGGCTGCCGCTGGCAGATCGCCCTCTGCGCCGCCTGCCGCACCCACCTGGGGTGGATGTTCACCGGCGCGGAATCGTTCGCCGGCCTGATCAGCGGCCGCATCAAACCCTCGCCCGCCGGCGTCTGATCGTGCACGCCGGCGCCCGCGCCCGGGCCCGGTGTCTTCAACCGGTCCCGGGTGGCGACCGGTTTAATTTGTTGTCATTCCCCGGGGCGGGCGGTAAAATATCATATAAATTTCCCCCTCTTCAGGTCAGCACGCGGTCTGCCACCCCATGCCGAAACGAATTTTCCGCCACTTCCTGCTCCTTTTGTCCCTGCTGCTCGGCGCAGCGGTGACAGCTGCCCATGCCGGCGAACACGCATCGCCCACTGGCGGCACAATGTGGGACACTGCGGTGAACAGTCTGCTCGCCACCGGCATGTACGGTTTCGATGCGCAGGGACTGCCCGGCCTGACCATGCAGCTCCAGCACTCGGCGCAATGGAACCCGGGGCTGGACACCGCCAGCACCAGGCCGTTCGGTCAGGCCATCACCTTTTCCTACGAAGGGTCCGCCGGTCTGCTCGGTTTCTCGGCCGGCTACATCCTGACCACGGAGGCGGACGAGCGCAGCCCCGGAACGGTGTTCCTCGGTCTCGACCCGCAGCGCCAAGGTCCCTTCGACCCGGCCCGCTCCTGGTACCTGGCCTTTGACCTGTCCCGCTCCTACCAGGTTGACGAGGATCTCACCCTGCAACTGGGCAACACCACCATGCTCCTCAAAAATCCCTTCGACACCGAGGAGGGCCAGCTGTTCTCCCTGCTCTTCAACATGCCCATCTCGTATCGGAACTATCTGACCATCACGCCGATGCTGCAATGGACCCGCCCCGTTGATGGTGCCCCTGCGGGCAACGGTGGTGCCGCCGGGAACGTGTTGAATCCCGCGGCCGCACATGCGTTCTACGGCGGCATCTCCATCAGCTTTTCCTACTGATTGCCCCGGGGCGACGACCGCCGCCATCGCATCACCTCTTTTCCATCATTGTCTCATGCCCAGTCGCGCCTCCCACCAGCAGCAGTTGCCCGGCCGACCGGACCGTCCTCTCCCTGGCCGCCCCTCCCCGATGGGAGCACACACACAGGAGTGCCCATTGTGAACACCATCACCATGTTGACCACCGCCGCCCTGCCCGCCCGCCTCGCCGGAACAGTCCTCGTGCTGCTGGCCAGCCTGTTGGCCGGACCCTGCGTCGTCCCGATGATCCTTCCCGGCCCCGCTGACGCCCTGGCCGCCGATGCGCCGGTACAGACGACACCAGCCAGGCGCCAGGTGCTCTTCCTGCCCTTCTCGGTGGACCTGCCCGGATCCCACGCGTATCTGCGCAACGGGCTGGCCAGCATGCTGGCCAGCCGTCTGGCCAGCCGGGCGAACATCGTCGCCGTGCCCCAGGGTGCGGCGACCGAGCAGATGGCGGGCGCGCTCAAAGCCGGCAACTACGAAGCCTTCGGCCAGCAGTTGCGGCAATCCGGCGCGGACTACCTGGTCATGGGCTCGCTGGCGCCCGAGGGCGAAAATTTCGCCCTCACCAGCTATGTCTTCTCGAAAAACGCCAGTCAGGCACCGCGCAAGTTCACCCATGCCCTGCCCGCCGTGGAGAATGCCATGAGTGCCATCGACGACCTGGCCTGGCAAATCAGCGGCACCGTCTTCGGCAAGGTTCGCCCGGAGGAAGCTGCCACCGCCCCGGCACTGGCCAAGGGCGCGACCGCCTTCCAGACCGCGCACCCCGAGCGCGCCTACCGCGAGAATCTCGTTGCCGGCAGCCTCACCGGGCTGGAAGAGGGTTCCCGCTTCGATCTGGTCGCCAGCCACCGCAGCCGCAAGATGCCCATGGAACTGATGGACCTGAACGCCGGCGATCTGGACGGCGACGGCACGGTCGAGATCGTTCTCCTGGCCCGGTCGGAACTGCTTCTCTATCGCCTCCTGGACGGCCAGTTCCAGAAGATCACCGCCGTGCCCCTGGCCGATCACCTGCGCTACCACGGTCTCACCCTGGCGGACCTGAACGGCAACGGCCGCCAGAAGATCTATGTCAGCGCCAGCGCCGGTGAGGTGCCCGACTCGAGCGTGTACGAGTGGGACGGCCGCGAGTTGCGACAACTCTTGACCAAGGTCCGCTACTACCTGCGCGCCCTGGATGTGCCGGGGGACGCGCCCGTGCTCCTCGGTCAGTCGACCCTGGCCGGGGAACAGGGGGCAGGCGGTATCTACCGCATGACCCACGACCCGCAGCAGGGTATCGTTGCCGGCGAAAAATACCCTCTGCCCGCCAGCCTCAACCTGTTCGATTTCGCCGTGGGCGATCTGGACGGCGATGGCTCCCGGGAGGTTGTCGCCATCAACGCGGACAACCGCATGCAGGTGTTCGCCGCCTCCGGGGCGCTGCTCTGGACCAGCACCGAACGCTACGGCGCCAGCGACAATTTCTTCGGCACCCTGACAAGCCAGGCGGATCTCGAAAAGAAAACGGTCTGGGTCAACACCCGCATCATCCTCACCGATCTTGACGGCGACGGGCACAACGACGTGCTGGTTGGTCGGAACCGCCTGGAAACAGTCGCCTTCATGCCCAACCTCCGCTACTTCGACGGCAGTTCGCTCACCGCCCACCGGTGGGCAAACGGCGCCCTGACGCCGTTGTGGGAAACCCGCAAACTGCCCGGATACACGGTCAACTATCAGGCGCTGCGCACCGGCGAGGCAGACGGCCACCTGCAGCTGCTGTTCGCCGACTCGGAAAAGGGCTACCCGTTCATGTTCTGGCAATCGTCCGCCGCCGCTCTGAACAGCTATACCCTGCGTACTGCAGCCAGCGCAGACTGACCGGAACCGGCCGTTTCCGCCTGCCCTGCCGCCTGGCGGGACAGGCGGAAGACGCCCCGTCCTCCACGCCCCTGCCGGCCTCTCCACGCCTCCCTCCATTCACCCCGGCAGCCCGGTTCTCAGCCATCCGGGAGCGTTTCCGCACCACGCCCCGACAATCCCGAAAGCCCTCGCCCGACCCGTCGCCAACCCCAACAAAGCACCCGTCATTTTCTCCACTTTCCCAGCCCCACAGACAACCTGCTGCTTAGGCCAGATGCATTAAATTGATGCTTTTTTTTTAGGAACTCATTAAGAGACGGGGAACTTTTTACCCTTAACCCCCAAAAAAGGAGACGATTCCCATGAAGTACCTGCGCACATCCCGCGGACACGCGGCTGCCGCCTCCCTGCTGATGGCGGCGTCCTTCCTCGCCGGCACTGTCCATGCGGCCGACGCCGAGCAGACCAATCCGCTGCAGTTCTATACCGGCAGCAACAACAGCTTTGCCAAGGCCACCCTCCAGGTCGAGGTCGGTCTGTTCGACCAGGGCAACTCCTGGTTTGGCAATGCCCGGGAGGCCCTCGGCGAGGATTCCGATTCCTGGTGGGAGTCGATCATCCGTCCGGGTCTCGAGGGCAGTTACTTCCTTCCCAACACCCAGGAGATCTACGGCCAGGTGGACGCCGTGCAGGCCAACACCGGCGGCGGCCTGGACGCTGCCGCCTCCAACGCCGACCTCGGCGATGTCAGTGACCTGCGCATCGAGAACGCCTATGCCGGCTGGCGTTCGGGCAACCTGTTCAGCTCGCTCGGCGAGAATTTCCTCGACATCTCTTTTGGCCGCCAGCAGTACAAGGTGGGCGACGGCTTCCTGCTCTACAGCTACGCCGGTTCCGGCGGCGACCGCGGCGCCTACTGGATCGGCGGACGCCGGGCGGCCGAGTATGCGGGCATCGTCCGCATGAAGACCGGCGGACTGAACGTAGACCTGGTCTACCTGGAGAATGACCCCATCTCCAACGACTCCACCGAATTGGGCGGCGCCACCGTCAACTACACCTTCAACGACAATGCCAGCATCGGTGGCGGCCTCTACACCCTGGATTCGGACATCGATTCCCGGGACGGCATGAACGTCTTCGACATCCGCGGCGGGGTCAAGCCCTTTGCCCTGGCCAACGGCCCGGAGGCGCTCCGGCCGCTGCGCATCGACGCCGAGTATGTCCATGAGGACCGAGATGACGGCTTCGACGCGGGCAACGGCTGGCACATCACCACCTCCTACCAGTTCGAGCAGGTGGCCTGGCAGCCGACCCTGACCTACCGGTACGCGAGCTTCGACGAGAACTACGACACCCTCTTTTACGGTTTCGCCGACTGGGGTTCGTGGTACCAGGGTGAAATCATCGGCGAGTACGTGCTGGGCAACTCCAACCTGGATTCGCACATGGTCAAGCTCAAGGTCCAGCCGTTCGAGCCTGTGGCCGTCAGCCTGTTCTACTACAACTTCACCATCCATGATGCCGGAGACTTCGGCGTCAAGGACGATGCCTACGCCGACGAACTGGACCTGGTGATCGACTGGTCGGTCAACGACCACCTCAGCCTGTCCCTGGTCGGCGCCCTGGCCATGCCCGACGACGGCGCCACCGAGCACACCGGCGGCGACGACGACTGGTCGTACGTCATGCTCTACGGCAGCATCAAATTCTGATCCTGTCCGGCACGCATCCCCATCGGCCGACCGGTCGAAGGGGTGCGGCCACCGCCCGTCGAACCTGCCTGCCTGGCTGGTCCGACGGGCGTTTTTTTTGATTCTTCGCCCCTGCCGGCCTCGTTGTCTTCTCCACCGTCTCGTTTTTTTGTCAGGTCCCTGACTGCAGTTTGCCATTCCAGGATCAGCCAGCGCCATCACCACTATCACCACAACCTTGCCAGTCGCGATCGCCGAATTGTCCGGCAGGTGGACAATCCCTTGTGCGGCAACAAGTGTTCTCCCGCCGAGGTGGTTCTTCAGGTTACTCTGGGGGAGGGTAAAAAAATTTTTACTGGGGTAAAAAAAACTTGACGGCCCTTGCTGCACACTTTACTCTGCAGGTACCTGAGATATGTTCAAAAGGTTTCTTGTTGGCGCGAGAAACACGCAAACCATCACCTATGCAAAGGAGAGAAACATGAAGAAAGTACTCGTTGCAGGCGCTGCCTTGTTGCTGGCCGGCGGTATTGCTTCCACGGCTTCCGCGGCTGCCGTGGAGCCGGGCGTGAAAATCACCGGCGATGCCCGTGCTCGGCTGGTCTACAAGGACAGCTACGATTTCGGCCAGAAGGATCTGGGCGAGCAGACCAACCTGGATTCCCGTATCCGCTTCAACGTGGTCGGTACCGCTGCCGGCGGCGCCTATGCCAAGGCCCGCATCCGTGTCGGCGACAGCTTTGCCAGCGACCTCGACACCGACCTGGGTGAGCGGTCCTCTCTGGGCGGCGACAACATCTGGGTGGACGTTGCCGTGCTCGGCGTGCCCTTCAGTGACCAGTTCACCGCTGAAGTCGGTAAATACAAGGTGACCTACGGTCCGGGTGCAGTCGGCAGCAACTTCTTCTATGATGACGTCAGCCTCGCCGGTCTGCGCGGTATCGTCAAGACCGACACGGTCGAGTTCAACCCGTTCGTCGAGTGGATGGACGAGGCGCAGATGTCCTCGATCACCGAGGACAAAAATCAGGACAACGACGAGATGCGCTTCGGTGGCCACCTCAAGGTCAAGGCCAACGAGGACTGGACCTTCGGCGGCATGCTCGGCTACCAGATTGATGACCGGGAGAAGAAGGATGCGGTCATTGAGGACGTACAGGCTTACAACACCCCGAACGAGGGCATGTTTGCCTCCGTGTACACCAAGGGTAAATCCGGCGCCATGGGCTTCCAGGCTGAACTTGGGTACACCGAGGGCGACCTGAACGGTTTCAACAACTGGCGCGAGGACGACAACGGCGACGGCAGCGACAAGATCGGCTCCGAGGATGACGGCTTCGGCGGCTACATCATGCCGAGCTACACCATGGACGCCCTGACCCTGGCCCTGAACCTCGGTTTCACCCAGGACGGCTTCCTGCCTGACATCGCCTACGGTTTCGTCATGATCGGTAGCGAGCAGCCGATCAGCGCGGTCAAGGTCGGCGATACCGGCGACTGGATGTGGGGTGGTCTGACCGCCATGTACCAGGTCAGCGAAAGCCTGAAACTCACGGGTAACGTGGTGTACGCCAGCATCGACGCCTGGGATGCAGGTGGCGGCCCGCTGACCAGCACCAAGGCCCTGGACGATGCCCTCGAGGTCTCCGGTGTGATGCAGTACACGATCAGCAAGGGCGCTGATTTCTTCTGGTATGCCGGCTACCTGCAGCCCTCCTTCGAGGATTCCGCGGTCGAGGATGATGCGGCCTTCGGCACCTACGCCAAGTTCGAGCTTAAGTTCTGATTCGTCTGAACTGAGTCGTCCTTCGTAACGTCAAAGGGCGGGTTCCTGCACAGGAACCCGCCCTTTTTTAGTTCGCCCCTTTTTTTTTCAGCGCCCCGCTTCTCAGGCCGTGGCCCCCTCGGCGGACAATCAGCCTGCCCGCGGCAGCACAATGGTTGCGCGGACCCCGCCCTCGGCCCGGTTCTTCAGGTTCAAGCTGCCGCCATGGTCCTCGATGATCCGCTTGACCATGGTCAGTCCGACCCCGGTACCGACCTGCTTGGTCGTGAAAAACGGGTCCGTGGCGTGCAGCAGGTCGGCTGTACCGCTGCCGACCCCGGTATCGCTGATGACGATACGGACATCCTTTTCCTCCGCCAGCACCTCGACCATCAATTCCCCACCCTCGGGCATGGCCTCGATGCTGTTACGGGTCAGGTGGACCAGGGCCTGCTGAATCAATTCCGGATCGATCTCCACCTCTGGGTCGGTTTCCGGCAGACGCAGCATTCGCCGGATGCCCTTTTCCTCCATGCTGCGGAAATGAAGCAGCAAGGATTTGTGGATCAACTGGCCGAGCCCCATCCGCCGGCACACCGGCTTGGCCCGGTCCACGAAACTGAACAGATCCTCGAGGATCTTTTCGATTTTTTCCGCTTCGCTGGTCATCATTTCGAGAAACTGCAGCAAGTCGCTATTATCGGTTTTGCGCGCCAGCAAACGGGCGGTGCCGCCGATGGCAGTGATCGGGTTGCGGATGCTGTGGGCGAGTTGCGCGGCCATGTGGCCGACCGCCGAGTACCGTTCCGCCTCAATGAGCAGGTTTTTGTTGTTTTCCAGGACTTCGGTCACCTCCTCCAGTTCCTTGATCTTTCCCTGCATGGCCATGTACAGGCGGCAGTGATCGATGGCCAGACTGGCTTGGCTGGCGAAACTCTCCAGGGCCAGCACCCGTTCATCCGAGATCGGTTCGCGGGTGACGAAGTGGTCGGCAATGATCACCCCGAGCGCACGGCTGGGCGAATAGAGGGGGACGACGACGAAGCTGTCCTCCTGGAGCAGGCCGAGCAGTTCGAGCGGCACGGGACTGTCGCACCGTCCGTTGACCACGTTGATGGAGCGCCGGTCGCGGACCGCGCGGACGAGCAGATGTTCCTCGTCCGCGGCGTCCACCCGCAGGGCGTGGACGATACGGTTGACCTCGGAATCGGCCTGGCCGGGATTGCCCTCGACCTTGGCGAGCAGGTCGTCGAGGCGCATGCCCTGGCCGACCATGTCCAGCCAGATGCGCCCGCCCTCTTCGCGGTTCCCCGGACCGATGGCCAGCCGACCTTCCAGGGTCGCCCCCGCCTCGTCGAACAGGGCGAGGAAGGCGCGGTTGAACTGCAATCCTTCCTCGGCGGTGATGCCGATCAGGATGGCGTTGAGGATTTCGTCCAGCTCGACCATGCTCAGGTAGGCTGTGTTCATCTTCATGGCCAGTTGATGGGCCAGCTGGATGCGGAAATTGGCCTGTTCGATCTGGCGTTGATAGTGCCGGTTACGGATGGTCAGCCGCCGCTTTTCGAGTACCTTGCGCAGGGTGGTGAGCAGATCGGCGAAATGGACGGGCTTGGTGAGGTAGTCGTCCGCCCCGTAACGGAGGCAGACAAGCGCCGTCTGCAGATCGGTAACGGCGGTCAGCATGATCACCGCCAGGTCCGGACGGTTCTTTTTCAGCTCGGGCAGCAGCTGCATGCCGTCCGCATCAGGCAGGCCGATGTCGAGCAGGATCAGGGCCACGTTCCTGGTGGACAAATGGTGGCGCAGTTCGCTGGCCGAGCCGGCCGTGACCGAGGGAAAGCCTCGCTGTTCGAGGAACTCCCGCAGCAGGCCGACAATGTCGGGAAAATCATCGACAATCACCAGCACCTCATCGCCTTCCAGCAGTTCGTTGTCGGCTATGGTGGCGGTGGGAAGAGGCGGAAAATTGTGCTCGGGCATGGACGGCCTGGGTTTGGGATTCGTGGAGGGGCGCGGGAAAGAGCCGCTGCCTGATTTCTCTACTGTTGAAAAAAACATGTGTCAAGCTGCAGGGGCAATAATTCCCGGATTGCCACCGGCTGCGGACCGTGGTATGGACCCGTTGTCCTCAACGGGTACAATTTTCCATGAAAAATCTACCAAATGAAACCATAGCTGCCCCCACACCGCGGGAGCCGTCCGACGAGGAACTGCTGCAGGTCATCGCCGACTTCCTCGCCATGGGATACGCGGACAATATCGTCGCCATGTTCCGTCAGGAGCCGCGCTACTGGGAATGGACCGGCCGGTTGCTGACCGATGAGCGGTATGCGGTCCGGCTGGGCGTCCTGGTCCTGTTCGAACAACTGGTCATGCTCTGCCCGGAGAAACTGCCGCTCGCCATCCCCTCCCTGGCCGCGCAGTTGGACAACCCCGTTGACTGGGTGCGCGGCGAGGCGGTCAGCGTGCTGGGTCTCATCGCCAGTGACTCGGCCCTCGACCTGGTGCGTTTACGGCTCGACGACCGTTCTCCGCAGGTGCGAGAAATAGCCCATGACATCCTCGGCCTGCCGTTCCATGGATAGCCTGTTCGGCCCCGAGGGAGTACTCGCCCGCAGTATCGACGGCTACGAATTCCGCGCCGGTCAGCTGGAGATGGCTCGGGCCGTGGCGCAGTGTCTCGCCCCGACTGAAGAGGAACCCGGAGAAGGCTGTTCGTCCCTGGTGGTCGAGGCGGAAACGGGGCTGGGCAAGACCCTGGCGTATCTCATTCCCGCCGTGCTCAGCGGTGCCCGGGTAGTGGTGTCCACGAACACCCGCAACCTCCAGGACCAGATTCTGGAAAAAGAGATCCCCCTCATCCGGGAGCACATCGACCCGCACCTGCAGGCACTCTGCGTCAAAGGCCGCCAGAATTACCTGTGCCTCTACCGTTTTCGCCAGTTGCAGGCCGCTTCCACGGACGAGTTGTTCGCCAAGGGCAGGGAGGCACTCGACCGCTGGATCGCAGAAACCGTCTACGCGGACCGCTCCGAACTGCCCTGGCTGGCCGCCTCCTCGTTGCTCTGGCAGAAAATCTGTTGCCAGTCGCACTTCTGCCTGGGCCCCTCCTGTCCGGAGTCGACCGGCTGCTTTCTCAATCGGCTGCGCCGGGACGCAGGGGCCAGCCGTTTGCTCATCGTCAACCATCACCTGCTTTTTTCCGACCTGGCGGTGCGTCGCACCGGTTACGGCGAGGTGCTGCCGCGCTACGAGACCGTCATTTTTGACGAAGCCCACCACGTCGAGAACGTGGCCACTACCTTCTTCGGCTTCACCTTGTCCAGGTACCAGATGCTCGACCTCGTTGGCGACCTGGAGCGCAACGCCGCCGAGGACCTGGCCGGTAAAGACCGCCAGGCGGTGAGCGAGGAGGCGGTCCGCCTCAGCGGCACGGTGGAGCGGTGGACGGCGACCTTCCCCTCGGGGCGCGGCCGCTTTCCGCTCCCTTCGCTTCTCGGCGAGCGGGCCGATGTCCTGGCGGTCTGCGAGGACCTCGGGGCCGCCCTGCAGCACCTGGCAACCGTCCTGGACAGCTTGGCAGGTCGGGAAGGCCCGTGGCCGCAGTATGCCGGACGCGCCCAGGACCTGGCCTCCCGCCTGCAGCAGCTGCTGGCCAGCCAGGAAGACAACCCGGCCGAGGCGGAAATCCGCTTCACCCGCTGGTACGAGCGGACCGAGCGCAATCTCACCCTGTGCGTCACGCCGGTGGATGTGGCCGAGGAGTTGCGCGCAACGCTCTTCGCCATGACCAGTCATTGTGTGTTCACTTCGGCGACCCTCACCGCAGGCGGACGCTTCACCTATTTTCTCGACCGGCTCGGTCTGCCCGAGGACACCCCGACCCTCAGCCTGCCTTCGCCCTTCGACTACCGGCAGCGGACGCTGCTCTACGTTCCGGCCACCGGCTTTCCCGAACCGGCCGCGCCGGGCTATCAGACGTCACTGCACACGTGCATGGAAACGCTTATCAACCATGCCGGCGGCCGCACGCTCGCCCTGTTCACCTCCTTCCAGGCCATGGAAACAGCCTATCACGTTCTCCGCGACAGGGTACCCTTCCCGCTCCTGGTCCAGGGTGAGGCGCCCAGGCGGGTTCTCCTCGACCAGTTCGCCCGTCGGACTGAATCGGTCCTGTGTGCCGTCGCCAGTTTCTGGGAAGGAGTGGACATCCCCGGCGAGGCACTCAGCCTGGTGATTATCGACAAATTACCGTTTGAAGTGCCGAGCGACCCTGTTATTATGGCCCGCATCAACCGCATCCGCGCCCAGGGGGGCAACCCCTTCGCCGATTTTCAGGTGCCGCGTGCCATCCTCACCCTGCGCCAGGGGGTGGGGCGGCTGATGCGCACCTGCACCGACCGGGGCGTCGTCGCCATCCTTGACGCCCGTCTGTTCACCAAAGGGTACGGCCGTCAATTTCTCAGAAGCCTGCCGCCCAGCCCGATTACCAGGGAGTTGGCGGAGGTGGCCTCATTTTTCCGAACTGACGATGAAACAGAGTGACACCGGCCCGGACAACACCGGGCTGCGCAAAGTGGCCGCGGTGGTGGGCGAACGGGTCGAGGCGACCATGCGGGTGGATCTGTCCGCAGCGCTCGCCGGTGCCGATCCACTGCTCAACGAGGTGCTCGACTACGCCCTGTTCAACGGCGGCAAACGGATCCGGCCGCTGCTCACCGTGCTCTGTTCGCGGTGCTGCGGCCGGGACGACGAGGATCTGTACCTGCTGGCCGCGGCCTTCGAATACCTGCACGTGGCCTCGCTGATCCATGATGACGTGATCGACCGGGCCGAACAACGGCGCGGCCGCGCCACCGTCCTGGCCCGGTTCGGCATGACCTCAGCCATTCTCGCCGGTGACTGGCTGCATGCGCAGAGCATGTACCTGATCGGCAGACTGGCCGGAAGCGCCGGCCTGGAAATCTTCTGTCGCGCCACGACCTCCATGGTGAACGGCGAATTCGCGCAGCTCCGCCTGATCGGCGACACCAGCGCAGGAGAGGTGCCCTACTTTGCCGTGATTCGCCAGAAAACAGGCAACCTCATCGCCTCCACCTGTGCCCTGGGGGCCCTCTACGCCGGTGCGGAAACGTCACAGCGCAAGGCCCTGGCCGCCTACGGCGACTACACCGGCGCCGCCTTTCAGGTGATCGACGATCTGCTGGATTTTCTTGGGGACGAACAATCGACCGGGAAAAAAATCGGAAACGATTTCATTGAAGGCAAGGTGACCCTGCCCCTGCTGCATGCCCTCGCCCGGGCCAACGGCAGCCAGCGCCGGGAAATGGAAGGCCTGATGCACGGTGACCGCACCCTTCCGGCGAGTTATGAGCGCCTGCGAAGGCTGATCGAGCAATTCGACGGTTTCGCCACCGCGGCCCGAACGGCCCGGCAACTGGTACAGCGAGCCGCCGAGTGCCTTGACATTTTCCCGGACCAGGAACCGGCACGGGAAAACGTTGCGCTCCTCAAGGAACTGGCGGCGTACATCCTCACCAGGACGAAGTAGCTGTCGCGCCTATTCATGCCTTTTCTCGCCCACCGCACAACCTTTGTTACCACGCTTTTCGCTCTTCTTGTGGCACTCTGTCTCTGCTCCGGGTGCGACAGACCCGAGTCTTCACACAAAGAACGCCCGGACACCGTGGAGGGCGCCCAGGAGTCGGCCTCGCCGCGACCATCGACCGAGGGCATCACCATAGACCCCATCGTCGTCTTCGAAGAACCCGATGCACACACCCCTGAGCAGGCGGCCGCAGCCCAGTTCCCCCCGCAGGAGGCGGTCCCACCTGTTGCCTCCGGATCAGCCCGGCCAATGGTCGCCATCATCATCGACGACATGGGGTATCATCAACAGTTGGGCAACCAACTGCTGGCACTGGATCTCAACTTGACATTTTCTTTTCTGCCGGCTGGGCCGTTCACCGCGCAGCAGGCCTCGCTGGCGAAGGCGAAAGGTCGCGAGATTCTCCTCCATCTGCCGATGGAACCGAAGAATACCGCTTGGAATCCAGGAGAAAATGCCCTGTATGTGCGCGATACACCAGAGCGACTTCGCCAAAAAATGGCCAGGATGTTCAACGCCGTGCCGCACGCAACCGGTGCCAACAATCACATGGGATCACGATTCACCGCAGATGCGGCAGCCATGCGGGTGGTGCTCGACACCCTGAAGGAACATTCCTTCTACTTCATTGACTCCTATACAGCCCGCGGTTCGCAGGGATTGGCGATGGCGCAGGAACTCGGCGTTCCCGCCGCCCGACGGCATATCTTTCTGGACAACGTGCAGGAAACCGAAACGATCTGCCGACAGATTGACGAGTTGGTAGCCATCGCCCAAAAAAAAGGCGCAGCCATCGCCATCGGTCATCCGAACAGGGCCACCCTCAGGGCCCTGACCGAATGCGGAGCGAGACTGCGCACGGTGGTCGAGATCGTCAGCGCCCGTCAGCTTGTCCAGTGACGGCGGCAAGCGCCCGGAAAAACCGTTGCTTCCGCCCGGAGAACTCAGGCGTGGCACCACTCAGACAGTAAAGTCCGGGACGAGGAAGCTGATGTGCTCCTCTTCGCCCTCCATTTCCTCCACAGAGCTGGCTCCATGGCGCCGCAGCCAGTCGACCACCTCCACCACCAGATGCTCCGGCGCCGAGGCGCCGGCGCTGATCCCCACCCGTTCGACACCGACAAACCATCCCGGATCCATCTCGCCGGCATCATCGATGAGATGGGCCGGCGTCTGCCGCAATTCCGCCACCTCACGCAACCGGTTGGAGTTGGAGCTGTTCTTGGAGCCGACAATGAGCACCAGATCGACCCGGTCGGCAAGTCGCCGGACAGCCAGTTGCCGGTTCGTGGTCGCGTAGCAGATATCGGTACGTTCCGGTGCAGCGACCGCGGGAAAACGCCGACGGATAGCCTCGACCATTTCTGCGGTATCGTCGACGCTCAAGGTGGTCTGGGTCACATAGCCGATCCTGTCAGGGTTGGTGGCCTGCAGACTGACGATCTCCGCAGGTTTCGAAACCAGGTGCACCGGACCTTCCGCCTGTCCGCAGGTCCCTTCGACCTCCGGATGCCCCTTGTGACCAATGACGATCACATCGTAACCCTTGCGATGCAGACCGATCATCCGCCGGTGTACTTTGGACACGAGTGGACAGGTGGCGTCGATGGTACGCAACCCCAAGGCTGTGGCCTGCTCTGCGATAGCCCGGGATACACCGTGGGCGCTGAAAATGGTCACCGCCCCGGCGGGAATCTCCTCCAGTTCCTCGACAAAAATTGCCCCGCGGCCCCTGAGCGCATCGAGCACATGCGTGTTGTGAACGATTTCATGCAACACATAGACTGGTGGCGCGTACCGCTCCAAGGCCCGGTTGACGATCGAGATGGCCCGGTTGACACCTGCGCAGAAACCGCGTGGCCTGGCAAGGAGGACATGCATATTCGAAACCTCTGCTCAGTCCTCGGTCTTTTTCAAGGCGTCGCTGATGGCCAGCGGGTACGGATGATGTTTGCGAAGAAAAAGAGGCATGCTATTGCGGGCAACACGGGCGGCGTCCATGGAATCGAAGATGCCGTAGAACACGAAAAAGGTCGGTGGTGCGCTTTTCTTGCGAAGAATATAAAATTGCTCGTGCAGTTTATAGTAATCATCCTGCACCAGCATCCTGGTGATGCTGGTCTGTGCCTGCTCCGAGGTCAGCATCATAAGTTGGATAGTGTACAAGCCACGATAGGCTCCGGCCAGCCACGTGGCGCTGGCACCTCGCCGATCGCGAAACAATTTGTCCCCATCCCGCTGCGCTTCCTCCCTGGTCAAAGGCGGCAAAGACAGGACGGCCTCGGACGCATCGGAGGCGGTGGTCCCTTCGGCACCAACCTGCGCCGCAACATCCTCTCCACCCCGCGGTTCCGCGCCCGGCAAGGAGGCACCCTCATTTCGCGTGGCCGTTTGTGAGGGGATTGGCGCGGACGGGGTTGGCGGTATCACTTGAATTGGCTGCTCCTGCTGGGCAACGTTGGCCACCTTCCCTTCATTCCCGCCGCTCAGAAGAAGACCGATAAACAACACCAGAAGTGCCGCAGCTATTAAAGCTCCAGCGATTATCTTATTCTGTCTCAGCAGATCGTAAACCTCGACAACCCTGTTCTCTATTTTATCGACCTCGGCGGATTCAGGATCGACATGGTCAAGCAATACCATGAACGATTTTTCCGCATAGGAAATCTGCAGTGATTCCTCGGCCAGGATGTTTATCATGCGAAGATTACCCTGGGCTGAAGAAAAAATCTTGGTCACAGCACCTTCAGTGAAAATATCGTCGTGCTGGTCGTGACTCACGCCTGCCGCATGCAGACGATAGCGGAGATATTGCCGGGTTTCGCTTTCTGTGAGTGGCTCAAGAAAATAGCCTGCCTGAATATCGACGTTGCTGCAAAAGGCGGAAAGCTGCTCGAGGTTGGCTTCAAGCCCGGGCCGTCCCGCAAGGATGAAGGTTAGGCCAAGAGTATCAGATTGCTCGCTGATGTGCCTGACGAGCCTTTCAAGGGTCGCGAGGAACAATTTTTCGGCCTCGTCGACAATGAGAACGGTTTTCAGTTTTTGGGCACGACGTTTTTCGAGAAGGTCACGCAATTCGAGCAGAAAATTAGTCGACTCGTGCTTCATCGAGGGATTCATGCCCAGATCGAAACAGGCAATCCGCAACAAATCATCGAAGGATCCGGCCGGATTATCGATGTAGATCACCTTGTATTCCGCTGGAAGACGGTCAATGATGACACGACACACCAGCGTCTTCCCGGATCCTTCACGGCCGATAAGTTTGACGAGGGGTCTTCCTGCGAGAATATCTAAGATGAGTGACTGACAGACTTCTTCCCGTCGTGCCCCTGGGAAAAAAATATTTGGGTCCGGCTCTTCCCGGAAAGGGGAATGGGTAAGATGAAAGTGTTCAAGGTACATACGGATGATCAGTCCTCAGTGAAAAAGCACAACTCTGGGGAAAGGGAGGGGAATTTCGACATGATCTACATTTGTACCCGGTTAGGGGGTGCTTTGACAAAGGATACGTTAAAAAAAGTGGTGGTTTAACCCATCCCATTGGCAGGCTTTATTCGTAACCAGACATGCGTGACAGTCTGGGAGGAGTTGGTCATAATGGGCATTCCCCATGGCGGATGGTGGGTCACTTTTCTTTCGCGGCTTTATTTGCAGAATTATACCTTTTAGTGTGTGCGAGAGAAAGGACGCAAGAAAGCCCTTATGACCGGAGGTCATAAGGGCTTAAGAAAAAAAGACGGCGGCGACCTACTCTCCCACACAGTCACCCGTGCAGTACCATCGGCGCTGAAGAGCTTAACTTCCGTGTTCGGAATGGGAACGGGTGGGACCTCTTCGCTATGGCCACCGAAAAAACTGTGACAATTGAAATAGCAGGGCAACTTTGTTGGAAA
>Ga0265295_1002202_pt1 | contig 31882 bp, 44 predicted proteins | sample Munlansysbiofilm_FD_192503 | JGI IMG/M metagenome (GOLD analysis project Ga0265295, IMG submission 192503) | Leachate microbial communities from a municipal landfill in Southern Ontario, Canada - Methane capture system biofilm | ecosystem: Engineered > Solid waste > Landfill > Unclassified ... | reverse complement strand
CTCAACATAGTACTGTGGTATTTGCCCTGTGTTTTTTGCAGTTGAATGGTCTAGGTAATTTACTGTGTATGTTTTTTGAAGTAGTGCATCACCTTTATACTTTTCATTGGTAAGAATTGATGTCACCACATTCTTTTGCCATTTTGTGGATTTGCCACTAGGAGTCTTGATATGTTGTGATTTAAGATATCTTGCTATTCCTGTAGGTGTTTTCCCTTCAACAAGAAACATTCGATAAATCGTCCTAACAATCTCAGCTTGGTCTTCGTCAATAACAATCTTGTCATCTTCTTTCTTGTATCCGAGAAATCTTTTATATGCAAAGGATACTTTACCTTCCTGGAACCCGACTCGTTTTCCCCATGTAACATTTTGACTAATAGAACGTGATTCCTCCTGAGCTATTGATGCCATTATTGTTAAGATAAGTTCGCTCTTTGGATCCAGTGTCCATAAGTTTTCCTTCTCAAAGAAGACTTCAATCCCTTTTGCTTTAAGTTTACGAACATATGAGATTGTATCTAATGTGTTTCTAGCAAAACGTGAAATGGACTTAGTAATGATGAGATTGATTTTACCGTTCAACGCATCCTTAATCATCCTATTAAATTCAGTACGCTTTTTGGTCGTTGTTCCTGAAAGCCCTTCATCAGCGTATACTTCGGTATATTCCCAGTCAGGTTTCTCCTGGATGTATTTTTTATAGAAATTCACTTGTGCCTCGTAACTAGTATATTGCTCATCGCTATTTGTTGAAACCCTTGCATATGCTGCTACTTTCTTAACTTGATTCGCATTTAGTGGCATTTGGGTAATGGGATTAATTGTTGATGGTATTACTGTGACTTTAGCCATTTTCTCTACCTCCATGATGTTGTTTGAGTGCTCTTAATCGAGCCTGTTCCTTCATTTCAGGTGTCCAACTCTTACTTCTTGATTTATGTTGCCAACGATAGCTGACAACCGCTCCGTCTCTCATATGAAAATCTAGTTGTTTATTCGCTTGAACGATTATCTTAGTAACCTTTGAATTAAAAATCATCTCACTATATTGGTCCATATCTAAAACACGCTTAGACGCTTCAACGATTATGTTGTGTGGGACTAGTTTAGAATCACAAACATCTTGACCTTTACTTGCTGATTTCGAACAAATCCAAATATCTTTCTGTCTCATCTTTTTAGGTGTATAAGTTGAACTACAATTACCACATTGTATCAATCCATGTAAAATCGTTTTTTTCTTTGGTAGATTAGATTTATTTTTAATGGCACGTTGGTGTTTAATTTTTTGCACTTTATCGAATAGTTCATTGCTTATAATTGCCTCATGGTTTCCTTTAACCAAATATCGATCAAGTTCTCCTTTATTGATAACCTGTTTCTTTGATAAATGATTGTTCAAGTATGTCTTTTGCAAGAGCAAGTCACCTGTATAATTTCGATTTGACAGAATCTTAATAATCGATGATGGACCCCACTTTTTAGATTCCTTAGGTTTTATACCTTTTTCATCTAATATCTGACAAATTGTTTCAGCACCATTGCCATCAATATATAGTTTGTAGATGAGCTGCACCAATTCAGCTTCTTTAGGAATCACTCGAAACGTCTTATTCTTTAAGTTATACCCAAGAGGCGATCGCCCTCCCCAAATCTCACCTTGCTGAAATTCCTTCTTAATGCGCCATTTCATATTTTCTGAAACACTTCTTGATTCTTCCTGTGCTACAGATGCCAATAACGTAAGTACCATTTCTCCTTCGCTGCTTATTGAGTGAATATTCTGTTCTTCAAAAAATACATCAACATTTAGTTTATCAAGTTCTCTTACAGTCTCAAGAAGTATCATTGTATTTCTTGCAAACCTTGATATAGACTTTGTAATAATCATATCAATTTTCCCTGCTTTGGAATCTTCTAATAACTGTTGAAACTCTTCTCTTGAATCTTTGGTTCCTGTGAGAGCTTCATCTGCATACACGCCAGCAAACTGCCAATCATTATTATCTTGAATCATTTTCTTATAATAATTAATTTGAGCGGATAAGGAATGTAACATTGCATCTTTACCATTAGATACTCTCGCATAAGCAGCGACTCTAGTTTTCTTTGGTAATTTGGATAATGCTTCGATTTTGGTTATCTTCTTTTCCTTCATCTTCTACCTCCTCTTTGGTTACACTATATATCACTCTTTTAGGGGGTTTAGTCAAGTTGTTAAGGCGGTAAATGTTACCTTTATTGATACAATATTTTTCTGCTAAAAATGCCTCTGCTTTAAGGTATTCAAATTTACTTAATATACCCTCCTCTAACATTGATTTAATGGGTGCAATAGATAAGTAATACATCTCTAAATTAGATCGATTCATTGTGACTTGATCCTTTTCTTTGCTCATTCCACCATTGCCATCTGCATTTGTCTGAACAGAATATCTTTTTCTTTTTCCCTTTTACTGACTTCATCTCAAGACCACAGTTTTTGCAATAACCAACAAGGCTTTCTTCTTCCATTCTCAAACATGCATAACGAACAGCATCAACTTTTAGATTAAGCTCATTTGCAATCCTTTTGTAACCATATCCTTTGTCTCTTAACTCTTTAATTAGTGTGTCATTATTCATACGAACTACCTCCTAAATCATAGTCCGCAGAATTCGTGTAAAAGTTCGGGTCTGTTATAAAAATCTTATCAATATCTGTTTTTCTTATCATAAAATTCATGTGTGATACCTCCTTCAACAGTTAAATGGCGAGGTATGACACGATTTGCTAATAAATATGGAAAAAAGTGCAAATAAAAAAGCCGTACCTTTTTACCAGTACGGCCAGTTTCTAAAGTTCTATTCGTTCTTCGTGTTAATAAATGTTAGTTTTTCTCCTACAATTCTTAATACATTATTATCAATTTGAAGTGATGCTTTTACTCCAATTGTGGAACCTTCAGTAAGGTACTCCAGAACACTTCCAATTAATCCTTCATTCAGCGATATCGGTATTAAGTCTGAATTCTTTTCATTTGGTCTCCTAATGTCGACTGAAACAATTCCTGCTAGTTTTTCGATTTTATTTACCCTACCTACTAAAATAACTTGATTTAACATGCTTTTCCTCCTTGTTTTGGTTATGTAGCATATTACCTAAATATCGATGTTATAGCAAGTTTAATCTTCTTTCTTTTGCAATCTCTCAGCTATAATTTTCTCAGCTTCAGATAAAGTTTCTTTACCTTGCATTTTATTACTAAAAGAAATGTAATCATCAATGATTCTTTCAATCTTTGATTGATGACTTTCTACGAAGTCTACAGCCTTCTCAGTAGAACCAGTAACATTACTTACCCATTCACCAAAACGTGAAATAACAGCGAGTTTTTTAGCATCTCCTGCTAGAAAAGTTTCTCCTTTTTGTTTTGCTATCTGATTCTTTTCTTCCACTATCATTATGAATTCTTTGATAGTCTTTTGCACGCTTTCATCAAACACAACTTCTGTTGCTTTGTTTACCAACTCGTACACATTCTCAGCTGTATTTTTTAAATCATTCTTCACATCTTTTATCACTTCATTAAGAGATTGATCTTTTCCTAATTTTGAAGTCACATAAAGTGCCAATAATAGTATCGATACTACTAATAAAATAATCTCAAGTGTTGTCATTTTCTTTTCCTCCTAAATGTTTATATATGTTAACTTGTGAATCTTCCAACCTAGTTACTCGATGTTCCAGTACATTAACATCCTTCTTTAAAGATTTAATGTCCTTTGAATGTAGTTCAAGAAGGTTGATCATCTTCACATTTTGTTTATCAATTTTTTGTAAGTTCTCCATTATTTCATCGTTTTTCGACTTGTTGTTTTTCTCTTGTCGATTAAACTGTTTTATTGTGGTAAGGATAACAACTACCATAGTCACTACCCAAAATATGAAATCTTGCATACGAAACACCTCTAAAATTTTATCCCAATCCATTCTGTATCATCTCATTTCGGTAATTCTCAAGGTAGTCTAATTGATCCTTAATCTCCTCTACATAATCTTCTGCAATTTCATTATCCCAATTATTTTTGAAGTCCATCATTTTTGTAAACCAAGGTTCTTCTACAACAAGTTCATACCTTCCAGTTTTCTCATAGTGTTCAACCATACCTCGAATCCGGAAAACGTGATAATGGGATTTAAAATTAGTATTCACATCGAAACGCATGCGACCATATTCAAGCTCAGCTGCAATATGATTCAGCATAAATTCCTTATCATCGTAAACTAACAATTCATCAAGAGTTTCTTGGAATGTTGGATTTATGTAAATCAATGTTTTTTCAATACTCATAATATTATCTGCCGCAGCTCTATGATAAGCAATTATTGATTCATCAAATTGTTGTCTTTGAATGAATCTGTCCTTTGCAAAAACAAACAAATCGTATTCACCAAGAGTTAGATGAAGGTTTCCTCTAAAGCCATCTAAGACTACTGTTACATCTTTATCACTTGAGTCATTATCTAACCCATAGGCTATTGAGCCACCATAATAAATAAGGAGTATCTCCGTATTTGGAAACACTCCTTCAATCATTTTAAATAAATCACTCATTTGGCTCAACCTCCTCAGTTGATTCTGGAAGCAGTGGTTCTACTATATCATAGTCATCATCAGAATCTTCAAAGCCAATAACATTTTGTTTTAACCATTGATATCCAACTTCAATAGGATTAACTCCTAAAAATAGTTCAAAGTCAGAATACGGAATCGAAATATCTACCTCTTCAATCGGATCACTTTTGCTTGCTCGCGCTTCTTTTGTTAAATATGAAGCTACACAAACTGTTATCTTTTTATTCGAGTAACTAATATTAAATGCAGTAATTCGATGATAGGATGCTGCTATTCCAAATTTTGTGTCTAATTCTTTAATTATTGCCATATGTATTCCTACTTTCTTCTCATTCTATATATTGTCACCGAAATGCTATCAGGTGAACCAACAGACATTCCTGGATTAATATATAAAGCTCCCAAGTCACCATACGCAGTATGTACGAAGTCTACCATCTTGATAGAACCATTTCCTTGTCCTGATAATGTTGTCATACTTTTTCCGTAAGCAACCCAAACTTGTGTATCGACATAATTCGCTTTAAATGTTGGTGATATCTCAAAGTCAATCACCTTTGTAATACCGCTTGTAATTGTCGGTCCAGTAACATAACTATCTTCAATATACTTTGCTGTTGAATTAGTACTTGAACGTTTGTCATGGATGGTATCCTCTGTATTTAAATGGTGATTTATATAAGAACCATAAAGACTTGATTGTGAACTTGTACGGTAATATATATAAGTGTCTGATGTATCAACCGAAGTTCCTTGAGTTGATGCAATGACGTGAACTTTATAAATGTAGTCTGGATCGAATGGATACGTCAAACTATGATAGTATGAATAGCCTTGATAGAAGTAAACTTTTTCAAGTTCTCCACCTATTTTAATTACCGATGAAAGCCCTCGTGCATAAAGTGCTTCATTACTATAATCAAAAGCTAACTCACCTACATAAGATAGGTTAGATGTCGTTGGTGTAGATGTTCCTCGTTTGACTCTAATAACAGGCATTAATAAGTACCACCATCAATAATTGAAGATGGTTGAAGCACTTTGGTTTCATCTATACCTAGCCTATAAATTAGTCTTGCTGGTGTATAATTTGTATCTATTACCGGAAAATATCTTAATCCATTTGCTATAACATCATTATCGTAATCCGTCTCTGAAGTAGCTAGGCTAATTCCATAAGCACTATTAATTACGGTATTATCTACATTACCCAAAATTGTTCTTTGTTCTGTCGTTAAGTGCAGATTTGAAGATACATGAGTATTGTAGGTAGTTAATGCAACCCCACCAAGTCCTGCAAGTGAGATCGTAACTGCTCCGGTTGATCCATTAACACTCGTTACAGCATCTGTTGGGGATAAGAGTTCTTGCCAATTTGAAAGGGTTGAATATGGTGATGCCTTTAGTATAAAAGACTTATTTAAGTCGGTTCTAACTGCAACGTCACCTTCTTGTGCGTTTGATAGAGCAAGCATGGCAGTTTGACTTGACACCACATAAGTATTTGTCATTGCTATCTTTGGAACTACACTATCTGCTAGTTTTCCACTCGAATCAAGAATTGGAATGTTTCCATTACCTGTTCCGGTATTTTTAGTTGATGCTGTACCAAGATTTAACGCAGTGATTTTTGTGTCAATTTGATCATCAACTTTATCTACTCCTGGTATTTTTAGATAATCTGACTCTGCTAATGGCACAGATACGCTTGCTACTTTATTAGCTTTTGCTATATATAAATGTTCACCATTAAAGTCAACTTGGGGTTCCCCTGCTTTTACTGTTCCAGTTGTACCAGTTAACGGACCACTACCTGCAGTGGTTCTTCTTTTTATTTGAATTGTAGCCATTTAATTTCCTCCTATTTTTTCATAAACACACTGGTAATATTGTGTGTTGTATTTCCTGTTGTTAACGTAACTACTCCATTGTCATATACAACACTCAATGAATAATCACCCGATGCATAACGGTACGAAACTGATGTGTTCGATCCTACAAATAGAAACATTGCCTCTCCAGGAAACGTAATTACTGTATTGTTATTTATTGTGACATAGAGAATTGAATCACGCAGGTCTACTGAACTAGTTCCTGAAAAACGATATGTTCCCGAAGTAACCAAAGTTAAGGATTTTCTCATGGGTAGATAGTGGTTAAATATCTCAACATCTAAATCATCTACTCTTGATTTATCATTGCTGATTAATTTTCTTGTATAACTTGTTAAGGTTACTGATGTAGTTGTTTTAGTATATGCACATAATACCAACTCATAAAGACCATCAGTATTTAGTAAATTAGTAATTGTTAAAGATGGATAACTACCTGTCTGTTCTTTTAAATATATACTGATCGAATTATCAGATGTATTAACTCCTAAAACTACATATCCATATTTGCTTGAATCTGGTGTCACACCAATAGTTGTTTGGTTTTCTACATAGACGATTCGACCATACACAGAAACGTAACCTTCACTAAATGTAATTGTATTGTTTGCAAGTGTATAACCGCATTCGCTTTTCAATCCTTTAAGTATTCCGACATCACTTGAAAAAAGGAAATGATATAAATCTGAATCAATCCTTGATGTTACATTTCCACCTTCAAATGTTATTTTTTGTAATCCCATCAGAATTCCCCTCCATCAATGTCTGTGTTTGTTATTGTTATATTACTTGTTGATCCGCTACCTGTATTCTTACTAAGTAGCTGTATTTTTTCTGTTAACTTCACTCTATATTCTCCTAACGTTATCAATGCATAATTCAATGAATCCTTAAAGGTAATCCCTGTTATGACTGAATCATATGTTTTACCTTTATGAATGAATGAAACATAGTCACCTAAATAGATATTCTTAAAAGGTATAAAAATCTTGTTTTTCATGTCAATTGTAAAAGTAATATTGTGGTCTAGTTTGGATGTCACCATTTCACTTCTTGCTTTAGTTTCTAATGTTTCATAATCACTATCTGTATAGATATAACTCTTCACCATCACACTAGTGTATCTATGTTCAGATGAGCTATCTTCGGTAATTTCACCAGTAGTAAGTAGGTAATATGTTTTAATACTTTGATATACCTGATTATCACTTCTAGGATAATATATTACTTTGTTAACAAGTTGGCTTGTAGAATCATTCGTTACCACATTTAATATGGATGAAAAGTCGCTCTTCATAACCATGCCTTGATTGACACTTACTATCCTAAAAATAATGCCGGTGATTCGTCCTCTAAGATAAGTAACATCTGTTTCAAAACTAATACCATATCCCTTAGAAACTAATTCGAATATCTTCGACATGTTGATGATGTTATCTGATTCAAAACTAAGACTTCCTGATACACTTGTTTCCTTGCTTACAGTCAAATATGATAGGTTCTGTTTTTCGTCAGAGCTGTTTTTGAAGTAATCTGTAATAATCTGATATAGATAGTCAGCCAAATCACCACTATAACTATTCGCTGGTATATCCAAATTAAAAATCTCCCTGAAATCGAGAGATTTGATAGTTGTTGTATAATCGTCGTTTAGTTCTATACTTTCTAGTATTCCAATATAGGAGTAGACTTCATTCTTTAAAATAACAATATCTCCAATAGTACAGTTGATATTTGTTTTGTTCACTTTGAATGTTGATCGCTTAATCAGAACCATATCCAATGAAAGCTCGAATTGGCTACTTACATAAGCATTGTCCTTGTATTGTAGAGTACTGCGATCAAGAAATAGTAGTTTCATATATTATATTCCTAAATACCCTTCCAAAACAGTTACTCTACAGATTGCTTCAGTAGCCACACCAGGTTTAAATTCAATTTCATAATCACCATGATCTAAGAAAATGAAGTTGTCCTCTTCAAAATCCTGGAGCCCATATACATCAGTAATAGTTCCTGATTCATCCATACTCATCTCTTGTTTACTGGGAATAGAATTTATAGTGATTGTTATATCTTCTGCAGTCACATATAAACGTAGTGTTGAAATCACTTCTCCATTCTTTTTAATCAAGACTTCTGGATCAATTACATTCCCAATTATTTCAACAACTAGAGGTGCATCATTCAAGCCTTCATTTCTTATGAATGCCTTACCTTCAAACGAACTCGAATAATAGTATGGATAACTATATGGATAAACCTTCCCATTTGATGACCCATTGGCAATTATTTCATAGGATTTTTCCTTTAACCAAAGTGACAACTTCTTAAATATTATATTGCTTTGTATAGTACTAGCTACGAGCTCCGCTTTTGATAAACTTACAACATCCACATAACAATAAGCTTTGAAAGCATCATTCTCGTAATGGAACTTATATTCTTTACTACTTTTGCTTATAAAATCTACGAAATCTTTATATCCTTGATACCCTCGTAAAAATATTAGCGTTTCTGATATTTCAGATAATGGTATATTGTATTCTGAACGAGAGTAAAACCGACTATATTCTAAATACTTCATATCTAATGAAAACCCAAGACCACTAACTTGAGAGATAATGGTCTGATTCTTATGATTAAAGTAATAGATATCGCCGTACTCGTTTTCTAAGTAAAATTGTCTAATCAAATCACACTACCTCCTAACGCTTGGTTAATCGAGTCAACATCAAAGGTTGGTGACGTTGTATTGATTGTGATGTTATTTGTACTGTTTGTAGATGAGCTTGAGTTAGAATTATTTACTGTGCTTGTTCCTTTCAAATTAAATGTATCTGAAAAGAAATCTCCAATTCCTCCAAAGAATCCACTAACTTTATCTGCAGCATTCGAAGCAAAATCACTAATACCGTCTGTTACTTTGTTTGCAATGTTTGATATACCATCAGTTACATTTGAAAACGTATCTTTTACCTTACCTCCAAAGTCACCGATTTTAGAAGGTAAATCTCCAATCCACTCAAATATTTTCTGAATAAACTCTACTATCTTTTGCACAATATTTAATACTGGTTCAAGCACAAACATCAACACTTCAATAGCTGGAACAAGTATCGAACTTAATACTTCTCCTACGATTGTGATTAATGGAGCAAGTGCTTCTAAGATTCCAGCAAACATCTGTATTTGCATAATAAGTGGCATCAAAATAATATCAAGGATTGGCACTAATAAATCAACCAGCATAATAACTAAATCAATAATCACATCGAGAATTGGTTGCAATGCTGTCATCAGACTATCGACAATAGCAAGGATTGGTGGAAGCAACTGCATGAATGTTTCCATGAGTCTACCAAGTAATGCTTTGAATTCCTCACTTTGGAATAAGGCCATTGCCAGTATTGCAATAAGTGCACCTATACCAAGAGTTGCTGCATTGATTCCAACTCCTGCAAAGATACCAGATGTACCCACTGCTTTTAATCCCATAGATGCGATATTCAAAATCGGTCCAACTTTACCAACAATTGATAGCACAGGTCCTATAGCTGCGACTAATCCAGTTAATGTAGCAATTATCTTTTTGGTTCCTGAATCCATATTGTTCCATTTAGCAATCCAATCTTTTAAAGTAGGAATAATATTGTCTCTTACTTTGATAATAAGCTCTTGAATAACCGGTAATAGAGTACTTGCTAAATCAGTACCTAAACTTGATACTGCTTGTTTTGTGCGATCCAGAGCATCTGTAAATTCACCAGCTTGTGCTGCTTGTTCGTTTGTTACAATTCCTAATTCTCTAGCTTCATTTTTTAAATCATTTATAGTTGATGCTTCTTGAGTTAGTACAGGGATGATATCAGCTGCTACTCGTTCACTTAATAAATCATTTGCTACACCTAATCTAATAGCCTCATCTTCAACACCACTTAAAGCATCTCTAATAAGATTAAATGCTTCGTCTGTATTCTTTCCTTCTAAATCATCAAGTGATAATCCAATAAGTGCCAAACTTTCGGCATACTTGTCACCATTACCAGTCGCGATATCACCTAAGATACCATTGACTTTAACAAATGCTCTTTCCATTCGTTCAGTTGATACACCTAAGATGGTCGCAGTATGATTCCACTCTTGTAAAGCTTCCGCTGATAGCCCTATCTTTTCAGCTGTATCTCCAATTTCATCAGATGCATAAGCGGATTTAATCGAGAAAGCTGTTAAAGCAGAAACGGCACCCAAAATAGGTACCGTCACACTTTTTGTTAATGTTGATCCAAGCTTTCCAATCTTATCAAACTTAGCATTAGCAAGTTGCTTGATTTTGTCACGTGTTCTATCCAATTGTCCATTCATTTTAGCTAGTTCTGCTTCAGTATATTGGACGTTTCGTTTAAGTTTGTTAAACTCCTCTTTACTCATATCACCAACTTGAACTGCTTTTTTGGCATGCTCAAGCTCTTGGTTTTGAGTTACTAACTTCTTTTTTGTTTGAACTAATATATCATTTAACTTTGATTGTTTCTGTTTCCACAAATCAAGATTAGTACTATCATATCGAAGGTTCGTATTAATTGCTCTTAAGTCTTTATTTTGTTCTTTAAGATTCTTTTTTATACCGTTTAAATCGTTTTCTAAGTCTTTACCATCAAGTGTTAGTTTGATGTTTAATCCTTTGACTGTTTCTGCCATTAATATTCACCTCCTGAGCAAAATAGAACACATCTTGAGATGTGCATATTTGTTTAAATAGAAAAAAGCACAACCGAAGTCATGCTCCTAACACTCTATAAGAAGAGTTCGACTAGGAATCAAACAATTCTAAAGAAGAATCAAATAACTTTCGCTATCGCTCATACTCTAGAAAGAATGACCCTAGTTCTTGTTGTTTTTTTAATAGGTCATCACCTCCATAAAGATTCATAGGCAAAGCCCATGTAAAACTATTTTATCATACCGGAATATAATTACAATAGGAACTTATCAATATCACTTTGTGTTGCCTTCTTTTTGGATTGCTCTCCATTTATAACATTCATCTCTAATTGTACTATCTCAAAATATGTATCTAAATCAAATGTCTTTGTATCTTCAATAGAGATTCCTAAATGTGCAAGATTGAAAATGATGTTTGCTGTTATGTTTTTGACATCACTTTTTGGTGGGTGGTTTGGATGTTGATCCGTTTTGAAACGTACCGAGCATTTCACCTATCGTATTCGTTAGATTTTCAAGTTCATCTTGATTACTTAAAATTGAAAAATCCAATGACATTAAAAAGTCATTGTAAGATTGCTTACTAAATGGGCGATGTAAAACATAAATAATTCGGAAGATAGTATCAATCACAGTTGATAAATCCTCTTCTTTTTTTGTGGTTGATTTCTCTATCTTTTTAATGTCACTAAATAGTTCTGTTGAGAATACATTACGATAATCAATAATTGTAAATAGTGATGAGTGAAGGCGATAATCTTTATCACCTAGCTTAAGTGTTTTTTCCATATTAAATTATCTCCTTAAACAAATGTTGGTAATGCTGGTGATGTAGTAAGGAATGCTGCATAATTTGTATCTCCCACACCTGCTATTACTCTTAAGATTAAATTGCTTCCTGATTCAATTGGTCTGGCTGTAATGTTTAGTGTGATCGAATTTGCCTCAATCGAATCCGCTTTAGACTTACTTGCATCGCCTGATGGAGTCGCTGTACATAAGAAATACCAAATACGTCTCGCTTTGATATCACCTTGAATTTCATATCCTAATGCAAATGTCTTTGTTTCGCTATTTACTACTTCTACTAGATTTCCATTTGTATCTTCTAAAACTCCAAAAATATCCTTTTTAAAGATGTCATCAACTTCTGTAAATTTCAATGTAACTGTTGACCCAGAATTTGACACTAATGTTGCGATAACTTTATCATCTGCATATACTTGTGTGCTACCACCAATTGCTTCAGTAGTAATTTCCTGTGCACCTTCTAAACGTTTAGGTGTTGCAAAGGTCCAACTACCATCTTCTGCTTGAGTCGCAAGTGCATAATGTACGTTTGTTAAACCAAATGTTACTTTATTACTCATTTAAAATACCTCCTGTTTGATTTCATATACTCTGTTAACTGATCCATCTTCATTGATGAATTCAGACAATAATTCAAATTCATAGCCCATAAAATATAGGGCTGCTTCTAATTGTTCTTCAATTGTTAAGTTCTTCTTTTCAGTGATTAAACTTACTTGAAATGTTGCTACTTTTGCTACTACTCTATCATCAGCATATACAATAGAACGATTACTTAATTCTTGATAGATGAGGTAGTTTGGATCAGACTCTAATCCTTCTCTTGTTCCATACGATACTTTACCAGGTAACACAGAATTAAGTGTATCAAATAAAGCCTCTAATTTCTCCTGCATCACATATCACCTTTTTCAATTATAGATTTTATATCTTCTAGCATCTTTGGTGTCAGCAAATTATATGCTGGACGCATGAACGGTCTTGGTCCTACATACTTTCCACTACGATGTGTGAATCCGAATTCAAGTAGATGTGTCAATTTTCCTTTTTCATTTGAGAAGATAGAAATTGTTTTATTAATTCCGCTACCTTGAGGTTCAGCTATAAATGAATCAGCAAATGGTTTTGAACCACCACTTCTTGGTGCATGAGTTCTTATATAACTGACAATCTCCTTAGCTGTTTCATCAAGTCTTTTTTCAAGTTTAACAGTAATCTCTTCAGCATATTCTTCTACCATATTTGAAATAGCAGTTCCAAGTTCATCAAGTGTAATCAACGATGTCACTCTTTCTAATCTTGGTTTTACTCAAATATAGTTCAATAAACTGTCCAATTTGATAGGTTCTTTCAATCTTATAGATGTCTCCAGCAATGTCAGCGTATTTGCTACCATCGTATAAAAAACTCTGGATCTTTAGTGCTATGTCAATTCTTATATCTGATCGTTTGCTTTCATAGTATTCGTTCGATGTAATACTAAAGTTTATACCTATAACTTCTTTTGAGTTTTGAAGTTGATATGCCGAAGATCCAATTGAATTTTGAACCAAATCCATAGTTAGTAGTTTCAATCTAATGTTTGGTGAATTAGGATACATTTTCATCTGTTCCTTTTGTTAATGCAATCTGTCCTACCAACATATCAAATGTTTTAGGTAGTTCTTTCGCACTTCCATCATTCTTAAAACCAAAGAATGTCTTTACATAAATTATGATCACTGTACTAACCATTGGATTAGATTCATCGTTTATATAAGAAGGATCAATCCCACAGCTGGTTAGGTATGCTTTACAACTACTAATATGAGTTGATAGTTCATCGTCAGCATATGATTCTGATTGGGGGATAAGTAATGCTTTTTTCACGATGTCTAATATTGCCATGAGATCAATCCTTTCTTAATTTAGTCTAGGCTACTATTATGCTGCAGCTTTCTTTTTGATGCGTAGGAATCCGTTATAACCTACTACGTTACCACCAGTGAATACTGATGCTTTGTAGCTGATGATTCCGTCTTTGAATTTGTAATCAGTTGATTTACCGATTTCAACTGGCGAGAATACAGGTACTTCATAATTTGTAAGTGCACCATAAGCGATACCATATTCACCAGCGGCTGTATTACTATCTGAGATAGCTTTACAGTTTGAGTTAATGATATAAGGGATACCATCAATAGTTTTGTTGACGTAATCAATTGTGTGTACTTTTCGACCTTCAGGTGTTTTCAATCCAGCAAATGCACGTAAGTCATTCTTATTCAAGATAAGTACTGCTCCACCTTCGACTTCTTCATCTCCACCATAAGCAAAGACAATATCATCAAGAGTTGAATCTGTGATTGCTTCAATTTCAAGAGGTGTAGTATCCGCAAGTGCTACAGCTGCATCACTAAAGATTCCTGTGAATGTATTGGTTGTTCCTGCACCACGTAAGATTTGTTCACTAATTTTCTTTTTAAGTGAAATATTGATGTTACGTAAAACCTCTGCTTGATAAGGAATCGCTGGTAATTTTTCAAGTTCTTCTGTGATTTCCGTATAGGCAGTAATCTTCACTTTGGAAATTGTCAAATAACCAAATGCTGGTTCTGTTTCACTGTAAGGTTGTCCTTCAAGCGTAGTCCCAGCAATACCATTACTCTTAACAAATGATTTTTTATACGTTTCTCCACCGTTTAGGTTGATAACATTAACACGATCCACAAGTGTTGAAACTTGTCTAAATGGTAATGGATCTAATCCTGAAGCAGTGTGATCAGGTAGTAAGATTTCTTCACTTGATACTTGAATAACTCTTGATTCACGTAAACTAGCTCCACGTTGTTCTAGTTTTTCTTTGTCAATTTTAGTTCTGTTATCGATAACGATTGGCTTGATTTCTGTTTTACTAGCAATCGCCATTTTCTTATCAATAACGCTTCTTTCTTCTTGAAGCTCAGTCGTTTCCGTTTCAAAAGCTTCTAGTTTGGTAATATCTGTTTCATTATCGACAAGACCTCTGATTTCAGTCAGTCTTGACTCGATTTCTTTTCGTCTAAGTTCTAAATTCATTATTTTTTCTCCTTTTAAATTTGTGATTTAATTTTGATTCTTTTTTTGATAATGCTTGCGTTTTGTTCTTGCTCTGCTAACTCCATAGCCTTTAGGTCTAACTCCATAGCCTCTAAAGAACGAGCGTATATACTGGTTGCATCATAAGCCGGAGTATCCACAACCGACACATCATACAATCGTTCTATCTTTGTAATAGTTCTCTTTGGAACTCTACCTTCACGATTCCATACTTGTTCATCAACCGTAAAAGCAAAACTCATCTTATCCAACAAACCACTTCTTACCATTTTATAGATGTCTTGATTTGTATTCGTATCTAATAATTCAGCTCGGACTTTTAATCCTAGCGAATCAACTGATAATTGAAGGGACTGGTTTCTTGTTCTTGCTAAAATTAAAAAGGAGTCCATATGATTGTATTTCATAGGAACATCCTTCATTTTTGTTTCTGATAGTGCTCTTGAATCGATTTCTTCAATGAAACCATATTCTTCATCACCGATTAATGTTTCATTATTAAAGACTAGTGCATAGCCTTCTAATATCATCTTGTCTTCTTCTTCATGAAGCGTGACATCTGCGAGTCTAGTTTCCTTTATCATTATTTCTGGTCTCCACTTTCTTAGGTTTAGGTGTTACTTGTTTTTGATATTCATATTCAAGTTCTGAGTCTTTATAGAAAAGAGACTCGAGTTTTTCCTTCTTACAATAATCATCAATGATAATCGTTTTCTTCTTTTGTGTATCTAAGATAACCTTTAAGGCTTCTTCTGATATCTTTCCATTAACTATTATTTTCATCTTTAGGTTCCTCCGTTCCTACCTGATATTGATTTGCTTTATCCGCATCCACAAAGTTTAATGATTGTAGTCGTTTGTTTCCGCCTTCTATTGGTTCAAGTCCTAAAAGCGCTCTTGATTCATTAAGTGACATAATACCTAAACTCATTAGTTTCTCGATTGCTGTTACTTTTGTATTCCATGAAGCATATTGCAATCTTTCACTATAGAAGATGATTTCTTCTCCACGTTCCAACTGATTATCAGTAAGTAACCCCAAAGAAAAAGCCTCGCTAAGTTGAATAGCTAAAGGCTCGATCGTTGACTCATAGAATGAGTTGTATTCATCTTCTGTATATTTGTTCGTAAAGATTGGAACTGATACTCCAAAGTAATCTAGAATCTTCGCTTGTAAGAACTCAAGCGTATCTTTATCAATCAGCTTTGGATCAACTTCCAAAGGAATGTATTCTGACTTCAAATCAATAGGTATAATTGAACTACCTTTTAAACTTACTGATTCGGATAATGCAGCATCAAATAATTCACGTTGCTTCTTCTTGTCTATTTCTGATAGCATACCATTCATCTTCAAGATACCTTTAATCTGCATGGATGATTTTACAGCATTATCGATTCCTTGTAGTAAACTATCATTAATAGATATCGTTTTAAGTATTGCCTCATGATCTCCAGTTGAACCTGTACCACCAAAGATATCGTTTTGTCCGAAATGTCGTCTTAAATGGATAACATTATCGTAAGGCAAAATGTACGACTCTCCATTATCGAACAAGAACTTGATGAAGTAAGTATCTGAACTATCCACTATCATTTCAACTGTGATTGGTCTAAGTGGATAGATACCTTTGAGTTCACCTGTATCCTTATCAAACTTTGGATAAACAAATGCATTATCATTCAGCAATAGTAATGTGATCGTCTTGTAGATAAAATCATAAGGTGTCATGATCTCATTTGGTTTATACTTCAAAAGAAAAGACAGCCTACCTTTTTTCTCGGTTACTGTCTTATCGTTTTCGGTTTTTATAAATCTTGGTTTGAGTTTAGCACATTGGCTAGCGACTCGATCAATACAAATCTTAACCACATCACTCTTGGAAATGTTCGTTCCAAACGGTGTGTAAAATGTATTTAAATTACTAATTAACTGGAGTGCATCAAATGATCCAGTTTTCTTTTTTCGTTTGAATAAGGCCATGCGCACCTCCTATATTTACTATATAAAAAGATGGTAATAAACACATGCTTTTATGTATCTACTAACATCTTACTCTTTAATTTAACTAGACTATTCATACCACTCAAGAGCAATTTTAGGGTCTACACCATCAATTGAAACTATGTCAATATCATCCCACAACTCTTTTAAACTATGTCCAAACACTACTTTCTTCTCCAAAAAATCAGTAAGATTATCAAAATCAAATGCATTAGCCCCATCAGACGTTAATCCCATCCAAAATACTGGAACTTGGTTTTTTTGAGATTTATCAGGCGTCTTACCTAACCAACATTGTTCTCTTTTTAACTCATTCGTGATATCAAAGCAAATCTCAATACACCTATTGGGACAAATATTAAAACTCATTAACTTAATAAATCTATCATAATCTAATTTCATAAACATCACCGTCTTTTACTAATTATACCACAAGACATTTAGCATGAAAACAAGAAAGTTAAAGACGATTATGGGGTTGGTGTGCTTTAAAAATCACTTAGTGAATTAGATCATATTCTCGTAATCTGTCTTGAATCTATTTAAAACTACATAAGCAATTATTAAGGCAACTGTTCCATCAATCCTTTTGTATTTAGAATTAAGTTTAGATGGTTGTATGTTTCCATTCAATTCTACCTTAGCTTGAGTGTTTGCAAGACACCATTTCAGGATAGGATTGTTATTATAATTTACCACATTGTTCTTTAAATCAGCTTCGAGTATTTTCATTGGTTCTGAAAGAGAGTAGATTCCTTGTCTTACCTTCTCCATGTTGAACCCTAAGTCTTCCATTTCTTTTATCCAGTACTGAGAATTCCACGGGTCATATCCAACCCATAGAGGTCTAATACCATATGTTTGTATCATTTTCATAAACCACTGTGTAACCAAACTGAAATCATTTTGATGCCCATCTGTTAATGTCACAAAACCTTTCTTAATCCAAATGTCATATGGAACGTTATCTTCTTTGATTCTTTTCTCTACTACTTCACTTGGCATAAAGAAATGGGGTATTACAAACTTCTTGCTGGTGTCCTTTTTTTGTATTACAAGAACAGCTGCCGTTAAATCTGTGGTTGATGATAAATCCACACCACCAATTGCATAAGTATCTCTCAGGTCATCAATTGTATATTTGTCTTCATTATTCAAGTCATCGAATGATAACCATGATCCTGAATCTGCTTGTTTAATATTAAAGTCTTTACAAAGCATCGTCACTCTTGTCGATAAGTCATGCTTCGATTTGTTCATGACATCTTCAAGGTAGGTATTTAGTTTTACTACTCCAATACTAGGATTGGACTTTTGCCATGTGATTGGATCCTCGTATATCTCCTTAGTGGAGTCTTGTGTATAGAGCCAGGGAAGTACTCTGTTATCATCGATTTCACCCTTGAGCATCTTTCTGGCATAATCTAATTTACTATCTAAAAAACCACCGATTGTAGTTCCTTCAGTGGTAATGATAAATATAAGTGGTTCTTTCTTGGTTGATTGCGATTGTTTGATTGCATCATAGACTTTGGAATCTGTCATTTCATGGACCTCATCTATACAACCAACTTCGATATTGTATCCATCTTTGTTTCTCGATTGAGCAGATAACTTCTTGATCTTGTTTTTAGTCTTTGGAGAATAGATGTGATAGATGTTCTTCTTGCTTCTAGTCTCTTTGGATAACGCTGGAGATTGCTCTCTCATGTTATTAATCTCTTCAAATAAGATATTGGCTTGTTCTGTGGTATTAGAAGCACAAACAATATCTACTCCACCTCTTGATAGAAAGAATTCAGCTAAGTCTATACCTGCTACAAATGTAGTCTTTCCATTCTTACGTGCAATGAGTAAAATAACTTCATTAAATCTACGAAGTCCTGAATCAGCCATCTTAAACCCATATGCTGTTTGTAGTAATGCTTTCTCCCATAGTTCTAAGATGAACGGCATTCCATTAAATGGTGACTTAGTATGTTTACAAAACGTTTCAATGAAATCAATTCTAAGTTGTCCTGGTTTCTCATCAAAGTAATACAGCGGATTTTCTAGGTCATCTATTAGCTGATCTAGTTCTGTCTTTAGCTCTCCACCTACGATGATGTTGCCATTTTCAATTTCATTGTAATATTCTACTAAATAGTTCATTCGCTTGCTCTTTTAAGAAATTCATCAAACGCATCATCTCCATCATCAACTTGAGTCCCAAGAATACTATTCAATGTTTTAATCACTGTCCCATATGAGTTCACAAGCTTCGTATAATACTTCGCTGCTTCAGTCTGTCTTTGTGCTCCTCTATTTGAAGTCTGAATTGCTCCATACTTAATAACTTGATCTTGTAACTTATCAAGTTCCACTTTCATAAATGCAGCTTGATAAATTAAGTTATCTACTAACTCTGTCTTTGATTCATCAACCAAAGAAAAAAGCGACTTTAATCGCTCGTATTCTTGTTTTATATTCATTTTTTACAACCTTCTCTTCTGCTGCTATAAAAACATAATTAATTATATATAGTAATAGGTCTTTCTTTCCCTTTATCAGTGGTTCTAATAATGTCCAAGCTTTTTCTTTCAAAAGGTTCTGGTTTTTGCATTAAATCTAAATTACTTAAAACGTATGTTTCATCATAGTGTCTTTTTAGATCTTTTTCAGAATTAATGCTTTTTATTACTTTATATTTCTTTTTGCTCGTATAAGCAATTTCTTTATTTGATCTTTTCGCAATAATCTTAACTCCATAAATTGGTCCAATAAACATTTTACGTTTATATTTTCTAACTTGTTTGAACATCTGTAAAATTGAAAATCTATCATTATAAAAATCGAGCAACAACTCAACCCCTTCAATGTTTCTTAGTTTAAAATATCCAATCAAATATCTTAGTGACTCGTCAAATTTAAATGTCTGAGTAGCTTTGTTGTTCTCGTTATCATATGTTGTAGACTGTCCAATCCCCGGAACACCATATTTGTTATTATATTTTATGTTGTTTAAATCTTTGTCAATTCGTATAAGAGCCCTAACATAGTTATCAATCATATTGATTCTATTCTCATCAGTATTAAGCGTATTGAAAATTATAAAAACTTCTTTCTCTATTTTCCTCAATGTATCATTTAATAAAACTTTCCTTTGATTATTTATTGATGCATTAAATAGAAGTAAAGATAATACTACTCCAACTACTGAAACAATAACTCCAACAATTGATAAGACTTCTCCAGCTGTAGCTAAAATCATTTATATCAACCCCCTATTAGATAATTATATCACTCATATAGTAATATAACAAACTAATGAAAAAGCTGATTTTCAAAAAATCTGTCTCGTGTTTCTTAAGCGCCCCCTACGCGGTACCCTTAGCATATAAACAATAGGCATTGGGGCGGGGGTTATTTAACTTTGAACTTTACTTTGTGCTCTTCTTCGTCAGATAAGTCGGTCTCAGTGTAGTCACTAATAATATTGTTATCTTTCAACTGTCTAAATGCTTTACGTGCTCTATTTAGAACACGTCCATTATGCTCATCATTAAGACCTCCACTTGATGTAGAATATGTAATGCTATCTTCATCTACCTTTTCAGTAGATCTAGACTTAACTTCTTGAATAGTTTCATTAAATGTATCATATAGATCTATTGTGTCCTTATCAAGTTTCTCTTTACACTTTTCATATGCCTTTTTATTAAATTTCGGATTCATATTATCAACACCTTTCAAAAAGTATTATAACATGAAAGGATATTTAACTCATTATCAAATTACCATCTTCATCGAATTGCTGTGACTTGGAAAAACGTTTATGCTCTTCATTGTGGCATTTCTTACATAACAACTCCAGATTCTCTTGATTCAAACTGATTACTGGTTCCATTACATTATGTACTGTTAATCGTTTAATGTGATGAACTTCTTCTCCTAAAGCACCACACCTTTCACACTTTCCATTAGCATCACGTATCTTGATTTCTCTTGCTACTTGCCATGCCACTGATTTGTAGAATCGATGTATCTCTTTACGCTTTCTCATATAGACTTCTCAGTTCAGTAATCTTATCATCTACATGTTCCCAACGAACATCTAAATCTTCACGACCGAAGTGTCCATACTTTGCTAACTCCTGGAACTTAACATTATCAAGGTTGAGTTCTTTTCTTATGTTTTCTGGTCTAAAATCAAACACATAATTTACGAGTGCTTGTATTTCTTCATCAGATGTTACTCCAGTATCAAAGGTATTAACTAAAACACTGACTGGTTTTGCTACTCCAATTGCGTAGCTTAAGTGAATCTCGCAATGTGTGGCCAAACCTGCCCCTACAACGGCTTTTGCTACGTATCTAGCATAATAAGCCGCACTACGATCAACCTTGCTTACGTCCTTACCTGAGAAAGCTCCTCCACCATGTTTAGAATACCCACCGTAAGTATCAACGATAATCTTTCTACCAGTTAGTCCTGAGTCTGCATATGGACCACCAATAACAAACTCTCCTGTTGGATTGATTAACACTTCTGCATCCAGTATCGTATCGAAATCAAACACCTTTGTTAACACTTCATTGATGATAATGTCTTCTGCTTTTTCTAAGAATACTCCTGGTTGTGTCTGCGCTGAAACGACAACAGTCTCTACTTTCTTAGGTCTACCATTTTCATAACCAACAGACACCTGACATTTACCATCAGGTCCAAATATATGTGAATACTTTTCTTTACGAATCTTATCCATCTCTTTTGATATTTGATTCGCTAACATAATCGGTAAAGGCATGAACTCCTGTGTTTCATTACAAGCATAGCCAAACATAATACCTTGATCGCCTGCACCTTGTTCGTGTGAATCAGTTGAATTAACTCCAAGAGCAATATCAACCGATTGTTTGCTTATTTTCTCCATGACTACAAAATTATCATCGTAGCCAATCTCTTTTAGTTTTTCTTTTGCTATATCTGCATAATCCACTTTCGCAGTTGTTGTGACTTCACCAAAGACAAAGACTAAATCATCTTTGATTGCCGTTTCAACTGCTACTCGAGCATTCTTATCTTGTTCTAGAATAGCATCTAGTATTGCATCACTAATTTGGTCACATACCTTATCCGGATGTCCGCTAAATACAGATTCACTTGTTATTATTTGCATAAAGATTCATCTCCTTTATTAAATAAAAAAAGGAGTAAAACTCCTTAATTTCTTAAATATCTATTATCTGCATACTTACATGCATCTTTTTCCATTTCACTATCAACATGATTTACTTTATTCGTCATTTCATAATGCCATCTTTTTACAATATCTTCTTCAATCAAACTTGATAAGTCTTTCCCATCCACCATTAATTGAACTAGAACTCTCTGATATAGATGCCGTACTTCATGTGCAATTGTGTTTTTTATATTATCCTCTATATCTGTTGAATCAACTACAATCTTCTTATTAATTGAATCTAGGTATCCTCCAAAAGAGGTTGGAACTATGGCAACTCCATTTATAGTACCCAAATCATAATCCTTTAAGTCTTCCATAATTTCACTTGGTGTTTTTAATACCAACTCCACAACTTCAAAGTAATTGTATAGATCCAAAGCTTCTAATTCTTCTAGATAAAACTCATCATAATCCATTATAACCCTCTCCTTATATAGAAAATTATAACATAGAAATCACTTTTCACTCCAGTTCTTATTTTGCTATCTCCCATGCTGTATAAACTGAACGATAAGTACAATCCCAAGTATCAAGTATCACTCCATCTACACACGCTGTTATATGACCTGCCATTTTTAGGATGTACGTACCTTTTGGATGTAACTCTGTAAAGTCACTACCTTTGATTCTAGGTTCACCTTTTACTGCTTTGAATATCAGTCTAGGATAACCCTTCAGATAATCGTATAAGAACTTCGTGTCCTTGTAACTTGAATACCCAAGTTCTCGTTTCTTGCGATTCAGTTCTCTACGGCATTCTAAGTAATCCATATCGGTCGCTGTTGCGATTGCCCTTACTACACAATCTCCAGTTTTGATTCCTTTCGGATGTGCGTTAAATTCCTTAAACATAAATAGCCTCCTTTAATTTGGTTACTATATATATCACTCTAAAAGGACTAAATAGCAAGTTATATTTTCACTATAGTGACTTATTTTCAAAGTAATCAAAATCGCTAAGTGGAGACCTTTCTCCATCTCTTATCAAATAGCAATTATCGTTTGATTCTCTATGTTTGATGTAGCGTTTAACAATAACATCAATAAACTTCTCATCTAGTTCCATCAGATACGCTTTACGGTCTAGTTGATCCGCAGCAATCATGGTTGAACCAGAACCACCAAACAAATCAAGAATAGTTTCATGACGTCTTGATGAATTACTGATTGCTTTACCTACGAGTTCTAAAGGTTTCATCGTTGGATGTTCTTCATTCTTTCTTGGCTTGTTATATTCCCAAATCGTATCTTGAGAGCGATCATCAACAAAGTAATGAGCTGCTCCTTCTTTCCATCCGTATAAGATTGGCTCGTGCCTCCAGTGATAATCTTGTCTTCCAAGCACTAAAGCATTTTTAACCCAAATCAAACATTCAGCTAGTTTATATCCAGCCTTATTGAATGCATTTCTAAAGTTAAGTCCTTCTGTATCTGCGTGGCAACAATAGATCGCACCACCTGGTTTTGTATGTTCAAACATATTCTGAAAAGCAGCCAATAAAAAAAGATAGAAAGTATCGTCTTCCATCTTATCGTTTTTGATCTTTCCAGCTGTCCCTTCATAATCAACATTGTAAGGAGGATCAGTAAAAATCATATCTACTACTTTGCCATCTAATAATTTTTTCACTTGTTCCGGATCTGTTGAATCACCACACAACACTCGATGAGGACCTAACTCAAAAATGTCACCAGGTTGTGAGAATGGAACTTCAGGGATTTCATCATCAATATCAAAATCATCATCCGCTGCATTATCAGGAAGCAACTCTTCCATCTCTTCAAATCCAAACTGAAGCATATCCATATCCAAGTTTGCTAGTTCATCTTCAAGCTTCGATAAATCCCAACTAGCCAGTTCAGCTGTCTTGTTATCTGCTAGCCTAAATGCTTTGATCTGTTCCTCGTTTAAGTCATCTGCGATAATACACGGCACTTCAGTTAAACCAAGCGACACAGAGGCTTTTAAGCGGGTATGTCCGGCTATAATGACGTTATCACTTGTAATTACAATCGGTACTTTAAACCCGAATTCTCTGATTGAATTAGCAACTGCTTTAATTGCCTCATCATTGTTTCTTGGATTGTTTTCGTACTCTTGGAGTACTTGTACTGATTTCATCACTATATTCATTTGTCCATACCTCCTCACCTTTTTCTAGGCGTTTCTCCATAAGCTCAATTTCAGCTTTCTTTTCGTTATATTCAATACCAAACTTCGTAATCAACAAATACTTGATCGCTTGAATATCTGGTAATGATTGTTTCTTATATTTTGTGATACGCTTTTTCGTACCTGTTTTTGTTTCCTCAATAACGGTTTGTGTTTCTTCATATTCAAAGCCAATCGCACGTTGATAAACAGCATCTACTAGTTTTTGCCTCAAGTCCTCATCACCAAATTGAAAAGCATCGTCTAATCGTTTATGAGATTTACGTAACTTGATGATTGTTTTTTCTGTGATACCCAAATATTCAGCTACCTGTTTTTGAGTCGCTCTTTTCGACACCATTTCAGATATTGCTTTTAATTTATTTTCTAAATGTCCAGATTTCTCCCAACGCTCATAAGTATCGAGCATTTTTCCTTTCATACTAAATCACTCCAACTGTAACATAAAATTGTAATTGTTTACGAGTTGGAATACTACAAGTATCTCTGCAAAAACAAAAAAGAACCCATAATTATATGAATTCTTCTCGTTTCTAGGCTGGTTGTTAAGCCAGTATTCCATGTATCTTACACCTTGCTCATTATAATACTATCACACCCTTGACAGTTTCACAATATATCAGCCTTGCTCAACCTTGTCATTTTGCCCTCGCAGATTTTACACATACTGTTATGAGAGGAGTTGATACTATGAAGGAAACAATTGTTGAACTCAAAATTAAAGGTTATCATGTAGCGATTGATAATGAATCAACTATCATTACTAAAGATGATGAGACGCTACTAAAAGTAGAGCATAAACACATTAAAGCAATGATAGAGTTCATTACACAAAAGATTAACCAAATCAAGAAACAAATCGAAACTAAGGAGTAGCTACAAACTCCTTTAGTTCTTTCAATCAATCTCAAGTTCCAACAAAGCCTTATCATGCCATCTTCTTATTGTAGCTGATGAGAAGAACATTCTTTCAGCAATTTGTCTCCAACTTAACCAATCAATATATCTATAAACTAAAATCAATTGATAATTTTGATCTTCAATTTCTTCTATAGCTTGTATCGCTTCTTTCTTATAACCAGGTAGTTTTCGTTTCATTTCTTTGATTTCAATCTCATAATCCAAAGTCTTAAGTATCCACTTCTCAAAGGGAGCTTTCAGACTTTTGCCACCATCAACTCGAATCGCATCAAATTGAATGCCCGGTATTTCATTAGCCAAACGTATGTACGTATCAACTAATGCCTGTAGCTTTTCAATTTTCACTTTTGTATTGTGATATCTGCTTAGGTACTCTTTAGCCGTCATCTTCTTCCTCCTTGAATTTACTTAACACATTAATTTCAATTGATATCCCTGTTGGATCATCGGACCATAACTTTTCCACATGTTCAACTACTACTTGGGCATCATCATTCCAAAATCCGACTTCCGTCATGCAGTCTTTCAGCATCTTCTCCAGATTATCTGTGTCTGGTCTAGTGACTCTCCATTCCTGATGCTTATGTCTTTTACCTCTTGGAAATCTCCATATCACATCGAGTCTAATTGGACCTTGCATTGGTTCCTTTGGTTTGAACGGTCTCAGATGTTTGATAATTGTCCGTCTTGCTTTCTTTAATTTTTCCGGTTTATAGAAAACTGGCCTGTTGTTCACCAGTGTTACTTTATTTTGTTGTGCTGTTATTGTTGGTGGATCTAGTAATAGAAATATTTTCATAGTTTCCTCCTTTTTCAGAATTTTTTGAATTTTTAGTTGAAGATAGGCAAGTGCTGACGTTGATGCATTTGTTTGGGATAGGGCAGGCTTACAAGCCCTATCCTACAAACTATGCGTCAGCGTGTTGCGAAGCGAACATATATATAAGCCCTTTCGTCACTTTGCGAAGATAGGGATATTTTCCTTTCTGCGTCGTCTTGCGAACATAGGAATCTTTCTCCTTTATTCGTTTTGCGAATTGTTTATTTTCGATATACATTTCCTTTTGACAATAGGTAATCATTTTCAAATTCTGATACACGTTTTTGAATTGTTCGCACACTAATTCCAAGATAATTTGCAAGTTCATCAGTAGTGCAAAATTCATTATCTGCTAAACATATATCGAAAGCTGTATCAAACTCATCTTTTCTTGATTCAGGTGTTTGATTTCGTTTTCCACTTTTAGTCAAGTTCCCTTTCGGATCCCCGTTAGCATATACCTTTTCAAGGATTCCTTTATCATCTACTCGATGAAGCGGATACTCAAACCAAAAATTCACTGGTTTAAAGTTTTGAAATTCACGTAAACTACTCTCTAGTCGCCACGCTGTAGCATTTGGGTTATCAGCATTTTGAAGCATGAAATCTTCGTCTGTTTCTAATTGAATCATGTCAAGTTGTGCATCCGGATCACGTGCAAAGACTCCAGACCCTGAAGCTCTATCCATTGCTTTTTTGTAGCCCTGTGCCCCTTTTGAATGATGGTGACTATATATTGCTGTAACTCCTACTTGTTTACATATCTTGTCAAACTGATTACTAAATCTTCCCATTTCAGAAGCGTTATTTTCATCACCAGTTATAACCTTATAAATAGGGTCAATAATAACTGCATCGAATCCTTGATTTTTGATTTTTCTAACAATAATAGGTACAAGTTTATCTAGTGGCATCGCTTCACCTCTAAGGTTCCAAATCGCAATATCATGACTATGCTTTGGTTTTAGTTTCATTGCTTTATATATTTGAACAAAACGATTAATAAAACTCGGTCTATCAATTTCTAGGTTTATATACATAACTTTCGACTTCTTACATTGAAACCCAAGCCACTTTATACCTTCTGACAAAGCAACCGCTAATTCCATTAATAAAAAACTCTTCCCAGCTTTTGATGAACCTGAGATAAGCATTTTGTGGCCGACACGAACAACTCCTTCTATTAGTTCATCAGGTACCTTAGGTGACTCTGTTATAGCACCATCAAGAAGTTCATAACTTGGCAACTCGTCATTAACACCTTCTGCAAAATCCATCCATTCGTTCCAACTTCTTCTACCAATATTCGTATCGACTAACGTTTGAATCACACCGTTTCTTGTTACTCCTGGAAGTCTTGAAAGTCTTGATGGATTTCGATTTGCTGTATCCACTTTGAAGTCATGCTTTGCTAAAAATCCGTACAAGTAATCTACTCGTTTTCGATATTCTTGATAATCAGATGCATCAACCTTAACGATTGCATGTAAGCTCTTGGAACCACTATGAACCAAACATGCAACCGGGAGTTCAAGTTTCCTATACAGTGCATCTTGATCTGGAATAGGCATGTCATCTGATTCTATTAATGCATAGGTAAATCTAGTAATGTTTTCATTCTTAACACCATGTCCATCGACCGGATTAAACCTGATCCATGCACCACACTCGTTTTTCCAATCACCAATCACGGCTCCAATATCATCCGGATGTTTTTTTAGTTCAGCTATTAATTCCTTAGCAGTTCGATCGTAGTAACCTTTTCCAGGCTTCCAGATTCCTTCCTTGTCTTGCCACACATCACTTGTGACATATGCAACTTTCTCATCGTCTTTAAATAGTGTTTCAAGATATTTAATGAGTTGTTCAGAAGGTGTGAGGTCTGTAGTAGGATCATAGATTAAACCGTCGCCATCATATTCAATCGTATCGTTCCAATCCATAAATCCACCACGAGGTTCCCAACCTGTATCTTTTGCCATCTTGATAATTGTTCCACCTGATATGGGAATAGAGGAACCTTTGAAAGTTCCCCATTTCCTATCGCACTCACCGTCTTTATAACGGCTATCATTCTTGCTCCAGTCATCCCATACTGAACAGTCATATCCTTCTGCTTTGAGTGCCATGCCTATTTGTATCCATTCTTCATATGTTGTGTTTGATGCATCAATTCGTTTTAATGCTTCTAATATACTGTCCATTCATGTCCTCCTATGGTCTATATGTTGCAGCATTGATTGTTCTTGGTAACATCCATCTATTATCTGCAATTCGTGTAATCATTTTGCTTGCTGCTTCAAATGCCCACATACCGACATGTAAGAATCCGTATCGTTCTAAGAAGCGTATTTGTTTTGGTGTAGCTAATCCTTCCATTTGTCTGTTTTTCAGTTTTTCAATGAGCATACTTGCCATACCACAGCTTGTAACTGCATCTGGAAAGATTCCATGATTTTCTAGATACTTCAATTGCTTATCTGTAGCAGGTCCCATTTCCCAAACGAAAGTCGGTTCATAACTTGCTAAGTCTTCTGCTGATATTGAAAATGCATATTGAATTGGATCTACAAGTTTTGATTTTCGTTTACGCATTGCTGCAAGTTCTCGTGCCAATGCATCTTCACGTTCTTGAATAGCGTCTCTTTCTGCTTCGACTTCAGCTTCCAGTAAATCAATGCCAGATTCTTGATCCATCATTTTCTGATCGATACGTTTTGCTAACTCTTCATCTTTTGAAACAAGTGCGGAAGGTCTACACAAATCATGGCGTTCAGTCATCCATAAGAAGTCCAATAATAGCAACTCTTTCTTTCCTGGATGTAGTCTCATACCACGTCCGACCATTTGTTGATATAAACTTCTTATTTTCGTTGGTCTTAACACAACAATAGTATCTACTGAAGGACAATCCCAACCTTCTGTTAAAAGCATTGAATTACATAAAACGTCATACTCACCATTTTCAAAGTCAGCTAATATTTCATCTCTGTCTTTACTGTTTCCATTTACTTCAGCTGCTCGTATTCCATGTAGGTTTAATAGCTCACAAAACTTCTGTGATGTCTTAACTAATGGCAAGAATACTACTGTCTTTCTACCTTTACAGTAGTTCAGCATTTCTAGTGCGATTTGATTTAAATATGGTTCTAATGCTGAGCCAACTTCTCCTACTGCATAATCACCATTAGATACACCAACACTATGGATATCCAATTCAAGCGGAATCATCTGTGCTCTTACTGGTGTAAGATAACCTTCTTTGATTGCTTGATGTAGTGAATATTCATAAGCTTTTGAATCAAAGTATTTTCCTAGATTCTTTTGATCTGATCTATCGGGTGTAGCAGTAACTCCTAGTACATTTGCCCCTTCAAAATGACTTAGTATTCGCTGATATGTAGTACTCATTGAATGATGCGCTTCATCTACTACGATTGTCTTAAAATAATTACTTGGAAAGTTAGTAAGTCGTTTATGTTGTGATAATGTTTGAACGGATGCTACTGTAACTTGTTCTGATGAGCCAATGGCTGAGGACTCAGCTTTTTCTAAAGCCGAATCCAATCCACTGGTTTCAAATAATTTTTCTGAAGCTTGATCTAGCAATTCACCACGATGTGCAAGTATTAATGCTTTGCTTCCATCTTTCGTCTCTTCTTCAACAACCTTTGAAAATACGATTGTTTTTCCTGTACCTGTAGGAAGTACTAATAACGTTTTTTGATGTCCTTGCATCCATTCGTTTCTAATTGCATCTACAGCTTCATTTTGATAAGGTCTAAGTTCCATACCAGACACCTCCTAGAAAGGAAGATCGTTTGGTATAAAGAACTCTTCGTTGTAATCAATAAAGCGATCGATGTCATTGGTTGTCTTTTCATCACCATATGAGTTGACATATTTACGAGGTTTGAAATGTGCACGCCCTTTTGAACCAAGTACTTTATTCCAATCCATCGTTAACTTTTCACCATGTTTTTTTTGCCCGATACATCTAAAAAATGATGAAATACGCCATTCAATTGTGCGATATAACAACAGATCAAACTTGACAATAGCTCTTCCTTCTTCGGATTCTACTTGTACTGTAATCGTTGCTTTGTTACATGCAGGAATCTTAGCCCCTCCAGGAAATCTTCCTCGTTCAAAATGAGTTACTGTAAAGTTGTAATCACCTTCTGGTAATATGACTAACTCCTGTCCGTCTTCTTCGATGGAATCATTCCAGTCCATCAACATGTTTTTATTTTCTTCCATGATTATTGTTCTCCTTTTTCATTTTTTATTGTTTCTACAATTTTCTTCCAATTCGGGATAATCCAACGTGTAATGAAATCGTCTGAATATTCACTGATTGGTGTTTCTACTTTATAGTGACCTTTTGCGGCTACTACTTTTTGCAACTGTTCTTCGGTAACGTCTTCTTGTTCTAGTTTCTTTTTAAGTTCATCTACAAAAGCTAACGTTGTAATATCTTTTGAGTCGTAGTCCATCATTTCATCAGCTGGGATATCGTAAATTTCAAACAGATGTGAGATAGCCTTAAAATCAAGTTCAAGTTCTTCTGGTAAATCAAATCTGTTCTTTGCATCATAAGTTGGATTATGTGTGGTATATAAAACACGTTTCCCACCTTGAGCTTTTTTCTTATTGGTATCAGTTGTAACAACATAAATCTTGTAATTCACAAAGAATAATGCGTCACTCCACTCTTTGATTAATGGTGCTACTTGTCTTGATAGTTTCATCTAGTATCTGTCGAATGATCCTTGTTCTTCTGGTAGTTCAAATTTGCGTGGTTTGGCATGTGCTGTAATCACAACATTGATACCTACTTCGATTAACTGGTCAAGTAGAGTAAGTAACCTTGCAAACTCATCCACTAAGTAGACATACCCTTTACCATATCCAAAATCTTCTATATTGTTTTTTCGATACTTTTCACATACTGCATTCGTACATAACGTTTCAGACCAGTCAGCTGTATCCAATACGACTGTCTTACAAATATGTGGATTCGCATGGATTTCTTTTACTGTGGCAATTAGTTCATTCCATGATTTGTTACATTTGATTCTTCTTACATCTAAATTGCTTGTTCCGCCCTCAGTATCAATAAATAGTGGATCTGGAAATTGACTGGCGAATGTAGACTTTCCGATTCCTTCTGGTCCATATATGACGATTTTCTTTGGACGTTGTTCTTTACCTTCAATAATATTCAACATTTTATTTTTCTCCTTTTTCGATTGTTGTTACCTCTTCACGAGGATCTGTTTCTGGTACTAGAATCACCGATCCTGTTTGCATCGAAATGTATGGTCCGATAATGCTAGTGACTTTGTCTTTACCGATTCGTTTGGTCAGTTCTGTAATTCCAGCTACTTTTTGAGCACTATATGGATCAATTCCAATCTCTTCACAAGCCTTAATTAATCCAGGTTCGTTAGTTACTTTTCTTGACACTCGTGCATGAACTAACTTAAATCCATTCCACTTATGACCGTTTTTCGCTCTTGTAATTGCAAACTCTTTTAGCTCATTTGCATAACGGATATAGTCGTCTAGTTTCGGTAATAATTCTTCTATCTTTTCATCAGAGTGAACT
>Ga0265295_1002201_pt1 | contig 31882 bp, 30 predicted proteins | sample Munlansysbiofilm_FD_192503 | JGI IMG/M metagenome (GOLD analysis project Ga0265295, IMG submission 192503) | Leachate microbial communities from a municipal landfill in Southern Ontario, Canada - Methane capture system biofilm | ecosystem: Engineered > Solid waste > Landfill > Unclassified ... | reverse complement strand
GAAATCGAAGAAATGGATAAATCTAACTATGCCATAAATGGTTATCGTAATGCCTCATAATGAAATACACCCACAATCCTGGAAAACGATGTCAATTTTTCAAGCACTTACGTGTAGGAAAGATTAGACATTTATATTTTTCTCTGTATTTATTTAGGATCAAGACTCCCACATTCGTTGTTTGTGTGGAATCCCTCTCGCCATTCGTAATAATTACTATGTGCCGTCCTTTTCTGGTTGCTTGCCCCATCGCCGCCGGATTGAAATCCGTCGCTATTCATTGGCACTGTATTTATTGATTTTACCGCTCTATCCCATTTACAGGTCTATCTGTATTGCGGATCCGATACCATGAGTGACTTCTGCCGGTACCGAGATAATAATACTCCCCAAGGCACAAAGCCCTCAAAAATAAGCCCCAGTCCAGCAGAAAAAAACCTTTTATGCATCAAAAAGTATAAACGACTTTCATGTATGCGGTACTAAGATCAGTTTCGAAGTTCGTTTTTTCTTCGTGGTTGATAGATTTATAGCCAAAAAAGATATGACAATCTTGTTTAAAGGAGTAACGTAGATTAGTAAAGAAACCTAAGTATGATGTTTGACTATATCGGCTATTGTTGTTAAATCTGATCCCGTTACTAATGTTGATTTTTTTTTCTAGGTTTATGGTAAAATCAGCATTGCATAACCAATACTGATCGTCAATTCCGCTGCTCTCAGGAATCCCGGCAAATACTTTCATCTGGGCATTGGCATTGTAATACATGTTCTTGTTAATATTTCCCCATATCATTACAGAAAAATACTCCGACTTGTGAACTGAATTCAACTGGTATATCAATTCATTATTACGGTTGTACTTGAATTCTTGCTTTATAAAAGGATATTTGTCAATACGGCAACTGACAGAGCTATTGAACCAGTTGTGATCTATCTCACCGTAATTTTCAACACCAATGTTGCCCTTGAAGTTTAGCTTTACTTTCTCGAAATTCATTACCCACAGGTTGGCACCACCGTACATTTCGATCAAATCACTGGAATCATTCCGCAGTGAGTGGTAATACCAGGCACTAGTACCAAAGCTATGGATCCACTTTTTATGAAGTTCTGCTTCCTGAGAATAGTCCAAGCTGAAATATTTAATATCTGTTTCATACAATGATCCCATATCAGCCCTAAAATCGCGGCTCATAGAGCTGATCTCGGTATTCCAGTATATTTTTCTGCTTTGCCCAGAATATCCTGTGGTGAAGCAGTATCCTTGTTCGACTCCTTTCTCAGCTTTGAAATCTCTAAAAGAGTAATTGACTGAAGTCCAGATGCGATGATTCCTTGCAAACTCCCAGTTCGGATTTAGCTGAAGTACCTCATTATTGTAGCCTTTATTCATGCGGTTAAGAGCAGATATCTGAAGCGATGATTTCTCCCATTTACGTTTCACAGCCAGCAGATTAAAGGAGTCGTCGTCATTATATGTCACGCTATCTTCTTCAACTTTCTGATCTCGTGAGAAGAGATAACCATAGGTTAACTTTTCGGAATTGCCAGTCACTTTAAAGGAGTAGAGCGGCTTCATGATGTTTCTGGAGTTAAACAACTTATTACCCACATCAAAAACACTCAAGTCATCGATGAAAAAGTATCGGTTTTCACTATAGGTCGGAGCATATCTCAAGTTTGAGTTATCTTTTTCAGAATCCAGAGGGATATCGGTATAGTCTGGATTGACACTAAGCTTAACTTTTAGTAGCGTTGATTGATTATAAGATATATCTATGCCAGCATCTTTCAGACTAAGCGGTTTGTTATCTCCCTTAAAACTATAATGCTTAATGCAATATGGAGATATTCTCAAGTTTATGTCCTTTTTTAGCTCCTCATTAATGATCAGATCAGATGCGTTTTTATAATAGTCCATACCCATTTCAATCACGCAATTGGGGAAGGAGTAGAGTTCATCCGAATTGTAGCAATATCTGTTGATGATAATTTTCCAGTTATGGGGTGGTTTTCCGCTATATCTCAGATCTCTGAAAGGAATCTTTACAAGTGTATTCCATTTGCCATTTTGCTGTTTAGTTTCATAAGTGTAACCACTATCCCATTCTGGACTAATGTTCATATCGGATTTTCTGATGCCATCATACATGTTGCCAAGGGGGAATATGTGATACATATATGAGTAATAGCTAGTTACATCAGTAATCAACTGGACTCTGATATAATCCGCATCTACCCACTCATCATTGGCTTTCAGAACACCTTTGTAGAATGTGGAATCTATTGTAGCATCAACTTGTAAAAACAAGTTATCTTTATCATGCCATAGCCATACAGATGTTTGCAGAGCCAGTGGTATTGAGTCTTCGGGAAAAGTTCTGACAAAATTGCTGATGCAGTTGTCATTATTTTGACAGGGGTTTTCTGAGTAGGGTACAATAATGCCATTCAACATCGCACAATATGAGGTTACTGCAATAATGCAAATCCAAATCGGTGTGATCTGCTTCAAACTACTTACTCTCATAGTTGGTTGATTGAATTAACTTTCGAAATAGACCTTCGTTCCGTTCCAATTCATCGAAACTACCGTTTTGGGTGATTCTTCCGCCTTCGAGAACCAAGATCCGATTACATTGTTGCAGCGTCGAGAGACGATGGGCTATGATTATTAAGACCATATCAGGAGATAAGTCCTTTATTGTTTTGTTTATGAAACTTTCGCTTATGGAGTCAATGTTGGAAGTCGCCTCATCCAGAATCAGTATTTTTGTATTTCTTAGTAACGCTCTGGCAATTGCGATACGCTGTTTCTGCCCTACTGACAGTGAATTGTTGTCGATGATCGTTTGGTAGCCATCTTTGAGTTTATTGATAAACTCATCAGCATGAGCTTTGATCGCACAAGAGATAATCTGGTTCTCATCTGCACCAGGATTGCCAAATCTGATATTGTTAAACACAGTATCCCTAAAGAGGCATGGCTCCTGATCGACAACTGCCACATATTGTCTTAAGGCAGCAATTTGTGATTTAGTTAGCGATTCATCATTAAGCTCGTAACAGCCTGATTCAGGCAGATACAAGCCAGAGATAATACGAATCAGAGTTGTTTTACCGCACCCGGAATTTCCTACCAAACCAATTCTTTCGCCCTTCATAATACAAAGGTCAATCCCTGCCAGAACTTCTTTATCATCCTCAAAAGAATATCTGATCGAGCTTAGCTTGAAACCTCTGAACTCATCATTGATGCAGAACTTTCTGTCTATCTCTTCTTCTGGCAACTCTAACAATTCATTAACCCGTTTCAAAGCAATAACTGCTTTTTGGATTTGGACATTAGCACTGATTAGACGGTTTACCGGGCTAAATAAATAACCAACAAATACATTGAAAGCAAATATCGATCCGATACTGAGCCTTCCGCTGATTACTTCTTGTCCACCATAAGCCATTATTATCAAAGGATAGATTCCGGACAACAGCACGGTTATCATATTAATCAAGATTGTTAGATTTCCTTGTTTCAGGTTTGAATAATAGGAACTGAGCATTGCCTTGTAGTATTTAGCTCGACTATATCCATAGTTATGGAACATTTTACTTGTTCTCAAGTTGAGCAGAGCTTCTTCCAGTTGATTGGTTTCCTGAGCATAACACTCAAAGTACTTTTTTGACAGCTCCCGGATTATTTCCTTGTAGTGAGTAGTAACATATATAAAAATAGGTAAGATGGACAGGGTTAGAAGAGATAGCTTCCAGTGGATAGAGAAAATTGCTATAACGCCCACCAGTATGATTAAAATATCCCTTAAAATCATAGCAATGGAATTGGCCAGTAGTGAACCTAAGCGCGTGGTATCGTCATTGATACGCGATATTAAGTATCCAGTGCTGTACTTATTGTATACTCTCATGGATACCGAGAAGAGTTTGGTTATCATTTTCAACCTGATATCCAGCATGATCTTGGCATTAATCCGGAAGAAGAGTACCATCTGAAAGTAAGCAATAATCCTGGTAAAAACTAGTAAACTAAAGGCTACCAACACCCACGTTAACAAATCTCTTACATCTTTGTGAGGTATTGAATAATCGATGATCCTCCGTATGATCAAGGGTGTGGGAAGAACGAGCAATGAAAGCACGAATAGTGCGCTCACGCCCCACAATATGCCTTTTAAATTCTTCTTGTAGTAAGGTAACAGAAGTCTAATTATTTCTTTTCGGGTCATTAGTTGCCTTGAGGAGCAGGTATCTTGCCAATCCTGAATTTGAGTTTGTTATACTGCATACCGTTATATTCCAAAACCTTATCTTTTTCAATAATTTCGAAACCGATACGAAGAGCCAAACGCACCATCCTTTCATTACCTGACCATGTTTCACAGTAAATGTGTTCCAATCCACGGTTCTCAAATATGTATCCAATCCACAATCGCAATGCTTCCCTGCCTATTCCCTTAGCCCAGAAATCATCCTCCGGGATGGAAATGCCAACTGCCAGAAAGTCCGGCTTTCTCTCAATGTTGTAAGAAGAAACCCAACCAATATGGGTGCCATCCACTTCTATTTCTAAACGTGTTTTTATCTCTTGGGGTCCTTTTGATAGTCTGGTGAATAGCCTCTGTACAAAGTCCTGAGCAAATGTATCACTCATTTCTTCCCAAGGTGCATCCCATTTGGTCCATTCGAGCCCTTTCGTAAACCATTTTCGATAATCATTCAAGTCAGCATCGGTCAGGTCTCGTAGAGTAACCTTTTGTCCTTTTATATCTTTGACCATGTTAAATCTCCCCAATAATAGATTTGTATCCCAGATATTCTTTCAAAATCAGTTCGAAGTCCGAGCAGTTTGATTTGTGTGTATACCCCTTTTTACTTTGGGACTTGTAAGCACAGCCAGCACCACATATATATTTATATTTGCATCTCTGGCATTCATCAATATTTTGTACGTCGCGTGTATGCCAATGTGTTAAGCTGTCTTCCCAGATTTTGTAAACCTCACTCTTAGGACTAAACTCACCTATCTTGAAGTTTTTATCAGAGATCCCCCACCAGCAAGAATATACGTTTCCCAATGGATCGAAGACATATTGATTTATTGTTGCAGCACAAAATTTGGTATGAGGTAAAGGCATTTTGCTTTTCAATAACCTATCCACAAAGCTAACTCCATGAAATGCAAGCTTGAAAAAGTGATCCTTGGGATCTATGTCAACTATGGTATCCACTAGCTTCTTTAACATCTTACTTTCACTTTCATATTCCGCTTCTTTTTGACAACCATTTTCTGAAACAGGGTATAAGTACATCGAGAATAACTCGTTTCTATTCCATTTTTTGGCTTTTACAAATTCCACCAGTCCGGGAATCTCCTGGTAATTGTCATGGTCAATATTTACTCTCACTTCAGTTCTCAAATCCAAACTCAGCAGTAGATCAATATTCTCGGTTATCTTTTGAAAACCATTTACAAACTGGTCGAGTGGAATTCTCCGTTTGTTGTGAATGAATTCAGGCCCATCCAGAGTTACCTGAAAGGTAGCATTAGTGACCCAAGGACTCGAAGGGACAAATCGGTGAATTTCCAAACCGTTGGTGATTATCGAAATTTGGACAGGCAGATATGGCATCGTTTCCCGGATTCCCTCGAATAAACTGGAATATAGCAGCTTATGTTCAATAAGTAAAGGCTCCCCCCCCAAGAGCGTTATCTCCAGCTTATTATATCCAAATTGATTATGCAGAGTAGCAATGCACTCTATGATCATTCTGATTTGCTGTTGAGTCATTTTAGACTCTATAGCTCTTGTTTCACCTTCATAACAATAAACACACTGCATATTACATTCATAACTGGAGATAATTACTACACTAAACGTTCGGGGTGTTTTATTGTGAATTCTATTGGCAAATGATTCTTCCTGGGCATCCAACTTATGATCATGGACATATTTTACCTTAAAATCTTCATGTTTATGCTTCTTGATTTTGGTTAGGCCAGGTTGGAGAAAATCTATTATCACATCCAGTTCATCACTCAAGATGTAATGATTCTGCCACTGATTAACAGTAATTTCTTTCATTGAAGAACCCTTTTTGTTGTAGGCAATCGAAAAAAAGAGTAAGTGATCTTTCATAGTCAAGGCAATACGAATACTGAACATCATTATTGACACATAGATTGGTTACCAAGCATCCACCATTGCATATAACTAAGTATTTACAGTTTCGGCATTTTTTCAAATCGACCACCGAATAGTGTTTCCAGCCGTTACTATTGTCGTTAAACTCAAATTGAGGGATGAATGATCCAATTGCATATTCACTGATTCCCGCTATATCTGTGCAAGTGTATACTTTCCCATCCGGATAAAAACAATAGCGCCCGGGATAAACAGCTTTACAACCATTTAGGCTTGGTATCAATGGAGTTTGGCTTTTCCAGCTTCTATACAAATGTCCAAGGAATGCCATTTCACTGCCGATAAGCATGTCATCCGTGATTTCGGAACAGATGTCCTGCAAATTGAGCAAAGTCGGATAATAATGGGTATAGGGTAGCTCGTCAGTACTATTGTCTGCAGGATTAAGCCGGTTCTGAATTCTACCGAATCTCAGAAGCACTCCAGGTTGATTGTACAATCCCTCAGCAAGCAGAGATGTGATTAGTTCTGGGATGAGATTTACGTTGGTGAGATCCAACAGCACGTTAATGTTGATTTTGATTCCAGGGTAGTGTTTGACCAGCCACTTCAGATTTTCGACAATCCTTTGGTAACTGCCTTGACCATTTCTGTAGGGTCTCTTCTGATCATGAATCCTGGCTGGACCATCAATAGTCGTGATTATGGACTTTGTCCTATGCCCAAACTTGCTGAAGAATTCATCAAAGTGTGGCAGGTTGGTTGCATTAGTTACAATATCGGTATCAAAACCATGTTTATCCAGTTTATCATAAAGATAACTGAGTATAGAAGTATTATGGGGGAGTAAGGGTTCTCCGCCAAAAATCGAAATTGAGTAATTGTCAGGTTTCGTGTGGGTGGACTGTAGTTCAAGTAAGGCATTTATAAAATAATCGACACCTTCTTTAGTGAATTCCAGCTTTCTCTCCCCAATAACTCTGTTCTGAAAACAATACACACAGGCTAAATTGCATCTCTCGGTTAGCATAAATACTACAAAGGGCAGGCAGTTCTTTTTACGAACCAGCACTTTCTTAATTCTACCCTGGATTGCCTGTTTTTGGCTAAGGTCATCAAATACGAAATAGTGGAATCTCAGAAATTCGCTTTTCTCCAGAGGAATTCCACTCAGGTCGTTACTTTCCCAAGAATTATATTCGCTTCTGTTAAGCACAACTAACCTGAATAATACCGTATTAAACAGAATAAGTTTACCTGATTCCAGTTGATGTTCTAGTATATAATCAGATTTAATCATATTACTAAATTCTCCAAATTTAAATAAATGTTCTATCCGCTTGAAAAGCGGATAGAACATTTTCATGACCTAAGTCATTTCTTAATGGGTGGATCCGGATCAGGATCAGGATCTGGATCGTCGTCCTGTTTGCCATACAAACAGAAGCTAACCTGGGTGTCCAGAAGTTTTTCCAATTCCTTGTCGGATAAATCCAGCCAATTGATGAGTTGGTCTTTCATGATTTTCTCCTTTTTTTGAGTTATTGTACTTTCTTACCCTCACTCTTACAAATCGAGAAAGCAGCGATATGTAAGATATTGCCAAGCTTAGGCTGCGTCTGATAATTTTTGTTTATGTAGCTGAAACTCTTGTTACACATTAGTTGAGTCTCAAATGTTGGTGTAAATTCCAACTCATTGTTTCTTAGGTTCTTTGAGGACATTTTACAATCCTCGTATCTTACACTCTATCTAAGGTCAAGCGACCAGTTACATTGTTTTTCATCTTTTCAATCCAGTCAAGTTCTTTTTTCAAAAGAAGCTACCTTATTGCGACGGGCTGAAGCCCTGCGGAGGAGGCGTAGCCGACGGAGCAGGGCTTCAGCCCGTCGCGCACAAACCCTGGTTCTGGAGCATTTCTTTGTCGATTCTCCAAAATACGCTCTATCGGGTCTGCCAGATATATCTTACCGCAAGTCCAGTCTTCGGAATAACCTTGCAATATAGCTCCCAGGAGGCGTATGCAGCTCTTCTCATCAGGAAAGATACGGATGCTCTTTTCCCTGCGCCTCAGCTCTTCATTGAGCCGTTCTAGCGAATTCGTGCACTTTATCCTACTCCAATGAGCCGTCGGAAAATCAAGATATACCGAGATCTCATGATAGGTGCTATCCAGCCAGTCACTCAACTTGTCTTTGCCCTTGGCTTCCGAAACTCTGGTTAATTCGCTCCATGCCAGAATAAACGATTCTTTGGTCCTGGAGCCCACTAAATCTTTCATCAAGGGCAACAACCACAACAGATCAGTCTTCGATACCTTTGACTGAGCATTGCGCATCCAGTGCACAATGCAGCGTTGTCTTTGCTGGCCAGGAAAACACTCTTCTATAGACTTGATAAGCCCATCATGCTCATCGCTGATCCAGAGTTCACTACGCTCCAATCCACTAAAAACCCTGGTCTGGTAAAAATATACAACATCAAAGGTCAGCTGGTACGCCGCCTCCATGATGAGTCGGGAGGATATGGACCTCGCAAGATTAGCTGGGACAGCAAAGATAGCAATGGCAATAGCGTCGCCTCCGGCCTGTATTTCTTCAGGATAGAATCCGGTGATCGCGTCAGCACTCGCAAGGCTATCTTATTGAAGTAACCTTACTTTGATTCAGATATTCCGATATCTTTTCGATCAATACATCCTTATCGACGGGTTTGAAGAGCACATCATCCATACCTGCCTCCCAACAAAGCTCCCGGTCTCTTACCGTAGCATGTAGCATGTAGAATTTGTAGATTGTCCAAGTTCATCCTTTTCACCCTGTATTCATTGCGTCCATCACTTCTTTATCAAGCCTTCATCAAGCGTTAATTATTAACGCTTGATGAAGGCTTGATGACTACTTGATTAACAGTGTCAAAAGAGGTGACAGGGAGACCTTAAAAACTGCCGATTCTGCAGAGAGATTGGCGTGTCACCCTTTTAAGTATACAGGCTAAATCCCTGAAAATCCTGTCCCCATGTCACTTTGTCACTATTCAGACAGCCCTAAAGAGCTCCAAACCCTCAGAAAGGCCGGGTAGAGCTCAAAACAAGAACAGCCGGGATCCAAAACCAGGAATGCAAAATCATTTTGGGCTTGACATATATAGGCTCTGTACCGGATGATACTCAGCATATAAATGATAGTAACAACAGGAGATACACATGGATTACTTTTTGAGTGACGATCAATTGGAAATGCAAGAAATAGCTCGCAGAATAGCGAATGAAAAGATGAAACCCCTGTCCGAACACTATGACCAGGAAGGGATATTCCCCTGGGATATCGTGGAGGTGATGCGTCAGAGCGACCTCTTTGCCATCTTGATCCCCGAAGAATATGACGGCATCAGCGGCAAAGTAATGGATCTGGCTGTTGTCACAGAAGAGCTTTGCGCCGTGGACGCCGGCATAGCCCTGGCTTTTGGGGCAACCGGACTGGGCATGTATCCCATCCTCATCGCAGGAAACGAAGAGCAGAAACAAAAGTATCTGCCTATCATCGCCGCGGGTGAACAGCTTGCAGCATTCGCCCTCACCGAAGCCAACGCCGGCAGCGATGCCGGAGCCATCGAAACCACTGCTCGCAAGGAAGGAGATTACTACATCCTGAATGGCACCAAACAGTGGATCACAAACGGTGGCGAGGCAGGCATCTACACTGTGTTTGCCATGACGGACAAGACCAAAGGGGCTAGAGGCTGTTCCTGCTTCATCGTGGAAAAAGATACTCCCGGCTTCACCTTCGGAAAAAAAGAAAACAAGATGGGCATCCGATCCAGTGCCACTCGCGAACTGATCTTCGAAGATTGCAAAGTTCCCGCGGAAAACCTGTTGGGACGTGAAGGCACAGGATTCATCACTGCCATGAAGGTCTTCGACAAATCCCGCCCCATGGTTGGATCTCAAGCCGTCGGCATTGCTCGCGGCGCCTTTGAAGCTGCAGCCCGCTATTCCAAAGAACGCCAGCAATTTGGCAAACCGATCTCCAGTTTCCAGGCCATTCAATTTATGTTGGCAGATATGGCCACGCAGATCGAAGCAGCACGCGCACTGGTATTTCAAACGGCGAAGATGGTGGACGCGGGCGTGAAGAACTATGCCAAGGAAAGTGCCATGTGCAAATACTTTGCAAGCGATGTGGCCATGAAAGTGACCACCGATGCCGTGCAGATTTTGGGCGGATATGGCTATATGAAAGAATACCCAGTGGAAAAGATGATGCGAGATGCCAAGATCTTGCAGATCTACGAAGGAACCAACCAGATTCAACGGTCCATAGTAGCCGCCAATCTCCTCAAAGAGTTCTAAATATGCACGATTGGATCCAGGAATTACCCGTGGCGATCACTGTCTGCGATAAAGACGCCATCGTGATCGAGATGAACGACAAGGCGGCGCTCACAAATGCTGCCCATGGCGGTAAAGAACTGATCGGACACAGTTTATACGATTGTCATCAGGCTCGCAGTATCGAGATTATCCGGCAAATGCTGGCCGATGGAAAGCCAAATACTTATACTATAGACAAAGCCGGTCAGAAAAAACTGATCCATCAACAACCCTGGTTCAAGGACGGCAAGATAGCGGGATTGGTGGAGTTTTCCATCGTACTTCCCGCCGATATGCCGCATTACTTCCGTGGCTAAAATACTAATACACACTTGCTGCGCGCCCTGCCTCATCGCGCCTTATACACGTTTGAAAGAGGCAGGGCATCAGCTTGCCGCTTTTTGGTACAATCCCAATATTCATCCGCTTTTGGAATACCGAAAACGCCGGGATACTCTGCGGGATTTTGCTACCAAAGAAGGTTTCCCCCTATTTGAGCAGGACGACTATGGTTTGGTGGAATTTCTCCAAAACACACTGGACAGAATCGATGAACGCTGCGAATACTGTTATACCACGCGGCTGGAGGCCTGTGCTCAGCGCGCGGGACAGGAAGGCTATGAAGCTTTCAGCACCACGCTTTTGTACAGTCGCTACCAAAATCACGACCGTATCATCGAGATCTGCGAGGAATTGGCCCGGCGCTACCATCTGAGCTTCTTTTATGAAGACTGGCGCCAGCTCTGGCAGGAAGGCATCCGGCTATCCAAAGCAGCCGGTATGTACCGTCAGCAATATTGCGGTTGCATATTCAGCGAAAAGGAACGTTACAGTGAGCAAATACGAAGAAATTAGCTTAAGTGAGCTGAAAGTATACTCCGTGGAAGATCGCTACAGCAAGGTGGATCTATCGCTCTTTGCGCAAAAGGGACCGGTAGACACATCGCAGTTATTGGATAGTCTGCCCCAAATCCTAAGCGCCAAAGACCTCAAAGAACTGGTTGCTTCATGTCGGGCGGCAAAAGCAAAAGACAAGGCCATCATCATCGGCATGGGCGGCCACGTGATCAAATGCGGTCTTGCCCCTTTGATCATAGAACTGATGGAAGCGGGCTATGTATCTGCCATCGCTGTGAATGGCTCGGTAATAATCCACGATTTTGAGATCGCCTTTTGGGGAACTACTTCCGAGGATGTTTCGCAGGCTTTGGCAGACGGATCTTTCGGCCTGGCATTTGAAACCTGTCACAACATCAACAGCTGCATCACAAAAGCCTCACAGGAGGGGCTTGGTCTTGGTGAAGGCATCGGACGGGAAATCCTGGAGCACGCGCCCAATAAAGAGCTTTCTGTGCTGGGAATGGCATACAAGCACAATATTCCCGTTACCGTGCACGTAGCGATTGGCACAGACATCATCCATCAAACACCCTGCGCAGACGGCAAAGCCATCGGAGATTGTTCTCTAAGAGATTTCCGGATTCTGGCGCGATGTATCAGAGAACTCAACGACGGTGGAGTGTATCTCAATTTTGGTTCCGCGGTGATTTTGCCGGAAGTGTTTCTAAAAGCGCTGAATCTGGCGCGCAATATCTATAAAGACGTGAAAGATTTCACTTGCGCCGTGTTCGACATGAATCGCCACTACCGTGCCCTGGTGAATGTGGCACAACGCCCCGTGGAAACAGGCGGGAAGGGATACTATTTCATTGGGCAACACGAGCTGCTGTTGCCCCTGTTGATCAAATCCATCCTATATAGTTGAATGGAGGATTATTGAGTCATTTTCTCAAGGCATTGATTGTAGACGCCGCCACAGGCTTTTATCGGATCCGGCGCTATCCACTGGGTGATTTTTTCGGACCGGTGGATCTGGGTTTGCATCTTTCGGGCAAATACAACTCTCTAAACATCGGGGCAGGTCTGCTTGCCGGCTCCATCTTTCCCGGTTCAAACCGGCTTATTTTTACCGGATTCTCCCCTTCCTGGGGCGGTTTCTATATCTCCAGCATGGGCGGTGCGGGGCTGGTCTTCGACAACCTGGGCATCAACCTCATCTCAATCATCGGAAAATCCCCAAATCCCGCCGTTATGGTGTTGAACCGCAAGCACGGCGAGGAGATCGAGCTGGACATGGATCCCGTAAATGAAGAATTGATCTGGCAGAAGGACGGGGTCTACTCCATGATGCAGAGAGTGCATGAGGCATATAAAGACCGCTATGAAAACGATCCCAGGATTTTGGCGGTAGGCCCCGCTGCAAAATACAGTGATATCGGCGGAATCGTATCCGTGCCCATCAAAGACAGTAAACTGAGCCATATTGACACTTGGGCAGGCCGAGGCGGCTTTGGTTCCAAACTCTTTCAGCAACACGGCATCTGCGCCATCATCTATGGTGGCACTCATATCGACGAGGACTTTCGGGATCGCAAGGTAGCGGACGAATGGTTCCAAACCCGCTACGAGCAAAAGATGGTGGCCAAAGATATGGAAGCCACCCAAAAATACCGCTTCGATCCGAAGGTGGACACCGGCGGTACTTTCGGCGTAAATTTCAATAACAATGCCGAGCGCCTCCTGGCTTTCAACTATCGCAGCATATACTGGCAGGATAGCGAGCGTAAAGCCTTCCATCAGAAGCATATCCGCGAACATTATCTGAAACAATTCAATACCGAAACCATAATCCCCAAAAAGCAGCAAACCTGCGGGGAACCCTGTGTGGCAGTGTGCAAGAAGTATGAAGGCATATACAAAAAGGATTACGAACCCTACCAAAGCCTGGGACCACTCTGCGGGATATTCGATCAACGCGCTGCTGAAAAGCTGTGTCACAAAGCGGACAGCCTTGGTTTTGACGCCATCTCCGTAGGGGGATTTGTGGCTTGGCTCCTGGATTGTCTGGACAGCGGCAAGATCTTGAAGGAGGAGCTGGGAGTGGATGATCTGCCCCGGTGGGACGCCGCAAACTTCCACACCGTGAACGACTCCATGCACAACGCGGATTTGGGCTGTGCCTTACTGGACAATATGATTGGACCTTCGCCCGGGATCGACCTGCGGGAAGGAGCACGCAAATATGCCCGCCGCCTATCCCGCGCGAAGCAGGACGCCATTATGGATAGCTTTGTGTTCAATTCCTTCGGTCGCCGCGGCTGGATGGTGCCAAATCAGTATTGGACTCCCGGTGTGCTTTCGCCCATGCCGGCCATGGGCAGATACTATATGTATTATGGCGATCAATACTTTAGCCCTCGCTATCTGGGCAAAGTGAATGCGGACAGGATGAAGACAGAGCTGATGCTGGACAATCTGGGCGTCTGCCGTTTCCATCGTGCCTGGGCGGAGGAAATGCTGCCTGAGATCATCCGTGAGCTGTTTGGTCTGCACAAAAAATTTGAACTGAATTGTCACATCACGGCGCGGCGGATAAATTGCCGCAATGCCTCGGTTTTTTGGGAATCTGAACGTAGTATCGACTATGTGCATCAGGCGCTGCTAAAAATGGCATGCCGGCAAAACGATGATGATCTGAGACATTGGCTTATGCGTTTTGCCGAAGACAAAAAAGCAGCTGCATTCGATTTCTGGTACGAAATTCGCAAAGGTATAGACGAGAGTCTGCAGGAATTGTAGCTCACAAATTATAAAAAAACCTTGCCTAATCTGAGGATTTCAGAAAAGTGGCAAAAAATCATATTGGGCTTTGTTTTCGAAGCCTGTGGGAGAGTGAATGCGATTAAAAACCTTTCCTGGGGGTATCCACCCTCACGATCAAAAGCATTATTCAAAATCCGCAACCATCCGCAAGTATCCCACCCCCAATCGGGTGATCATTCATCTATCCCAACACATTGGAGCCCCGTCGTCTCCAATCGTGGAAGTAGGTGAATCCGTTTTGAAAGGCCATGTTATCGCCGAGCCCTCCGGTTTTGTATCCCTTATGCATCATGCCTCCATCAGTGGCAAAGTAAGCAAGATCGGCAAATTCATGCATCCCACCGGCGCTATGTCCACCGCCATCGAGATCACATCCGACGGTTTGGATCAGATGGTGGCTCTGGATGACAATGAGAACTTTATGGAACTCCCTGTAGAGAGCATGAAAGAACGCATCGCAAACGCAGGCATCTGCGGCATGGGCGGTGCCGGATTCCCCAGCCATGTAAAGCTCTCACCCCCTGCGGACAAGCCCATCGACGTGGTGGTGCTGAACGGAGTGGAATGCGAACCTTATCTCACCAGTGACTACCGCTTGATGCTGGAACGCGCCGAAGACATTTTGCATGGACTGCGCGTGATCATGAAAGTAACCGGTGCCAAAAAAGGTATGATCGGCATCGAAGCCAATAAACCCGACGCTATCGCCTTGATGGAGAACCTCTGTGCCGGTAGGAAGGACCTCGAAGTGGTAGCCTTGAAACTGCAATATCCCCAAGGCGCGGAGAAACAACTGATCTTTGCCGCCACAGGACGCAAAGTGCCCGCCGGCGGTTTGCCCATGGCGGTGGGAGTTGTAGTGCAAAACGTGGGTACTGCAGTGGCGATATATGAGGCCATCCGCTATCAGAAACCCCTCATAGAGCGTGTGATCAGCGTTACCGGCTCCGTTGTGAGGAAGCCGCAAAACTTCCTGGCCCCCATCGGTACCTTATATAGTGAATTGGTGGAAGCTTGCGATGGCACCAGCGCTCCCATCGGCAAAGCGATATCCGGCGGACCCATGATGGGCTTTGCCCTGCCCTCTCTGGATGCAGCAATGACCAAGGGAAGCAGCGGATTGGTGTTGATGAACAAACACGAAGCGCGATCCATGGAAGAACATACCTGCTTGCGCTGCGCCCGTTGCGTGGACATCTGCCCCATGAACCTGATGCCCTCCATGATTGCCAACGCGGTAAAATACAATGACCTGGACATGGCAGTGAAAGCCGGATTGAACGACTGTATCAAATGCGGCAGTTGCGCCTATGTGTGCCCCGCTCATATTCGGCTGGTGCAATGGATCGATACCGGCAAGATCCGTTTTGCCGAAGCGCAAAGGAAAAAGTGATTATGAACAGCAATGAAAAACTGATCGTCTCCCCCGCTCCTCACGTGCACGATAGAAGCACTGTGAAGAATGTGATGTGGAATGTGGTGCTGGCGCTTATCCCCGCGCTGATCTTTGCCACTTATTACTGGGGCTTCAGAGCCCTTTTGCTCAGCCTCACCGGAGCCGTTACCGCAGTGGTCTGCGAAGCCGTCATCCAAAAGCTGCGCAAGGTTCCGGTTACGGTGCACGATGGCTCCGCTTTCCTCACCGGCCTGCTCTTGGCCTTCAATATCCACGCCGGTGCCCCCATCTGGCTGCCCATCATCGGAGCAGCTTTCGCCATCGCCATTGGCAAGCAAGTCTTTGGCGGACTGGGAAACAACCCTGTGAACCCGGCTCTTTTGGGCCGCGCGTTCCTGCTTGCCAGCTGGCCTACCCAGATGACAGCGGGCTGGGTGGCAGTAAAGAACTCCGCCATAAGTGGTTTGAACGACCTCAGTCGCATCGCCAACAACCTCAGTGAACTCTCTCCGAAGGCCTATGAACTGGTCACCTCCGCCACTCCCTTGAATGTGGCCAAAACCTTGCGTGACACCACCTTCGTATCGGAGATAAACGCTCAGGCCGGTGGCATTGACCTCGGGGGAAGGATCTTTGGCAGCCTCACGGAAATGGAGACTCTGAAAAGCTTGTTTTGGGGCAATATCGGCGGCTGCATCGGTGAAGTTTCTGCCTTTGCCCTATTGCTCGGCGCCGTTTACCTGCTCTACAAAAACATCATCGAATGGCGAATCCCGCTCTTCTATATCGGCACTGTCTTTGTGCTCAGTTTCATCTTTGGCGGCATTCCCGGCAGCGGGACCTCCGTGATGCTCCCCTTCTTCCACATTTTTTCCGGTGGTTTGATGCTGGGCGCCTTTTTCATGGCAACGGATTATACCACCACCCCACTCACCAAAAAGGGTAGAATAATCTTTGGCATCGGCTGTGGACTGCTTACCATCGTAATCCGCCTCGTGGGCGGCTATCCGGAGGGCGTTAGCTACAGCATCCTCTTTATGAATGTGCTCACTCCCCTCATAGACAGGCTTACTCTGCCAAAAGCTTTTGGGAAGGTGAAGAAATGAAATATTACATCAAGCTATCCCTCATCCTGCTCATCTTTTGCGCCGTTGCCAGCGGTATTCTGGCTTATGTAAACAGCCTCACTGCCCCGGTGATCGCAGCACGCAAAGCTCAAAATGAAATCGACACGCGCAATGCGCTCATCCCCGGTGCGGATTTCAGCGAAGCCAGCACTGCCGACGGCAGTACTTACTATATAGCCACCAATCCCGAAAGCGGCGAAGTATTGGGCTACACTTTCATCGCTGCCGAAACGGGATATTCCAGCACAGTGCAGACCATGGTGGGGGTAAATAAAGATTTTCATGTGCTGTCCATCAAAGTTATCGACCAGGCAGAAACTCCCGGATTGGGCGCAAATTGCAGCAACGACAGCTTCACCGGCCAGTTTGCCGGCATGAATCCGGATCAACTTCTGGTGGATAAAGACGGTGGACAAGTGGTAGCTCTATCGGGCGCCACCATCACCTCCCGCTGCGTTACCAATTCCATCCGCGAAAGTATCCGGGCGGTGATGACAGACCTGCAATCCCCGGCTCAGGCAGGAGGTGCTCAGTGAACTTTGTAAAAGAACTAAGTAAAGGAATCATCAAGGACAATCCCATCTTCGTGCTGGTATTGGGCATGTGCCCCACTCTGGCGGTTTCCACATCAGTGATGAATGCGCTGGGAATGGGCTTTGCTGCCACATTCGTCCTGATCTGCTCGAATATCATCATATCCCTCATCAAAAACATCACCCCCTCAAAGATCCGCATCCCCGTATATATCGTGGTTATCGCGGCCTTTGTTTCGATTGTGGATATGGTGATGGCGGCCTATTTGCCCGATCTGCACAAAAGCCTGGGACTCTTCATCCCGCTGATCGTGGTAAACTGCATCATTCTGGGCAGAGCCGAAGCCTTTGCCAGCAAGAACAACGTGATCATGAGCATTGCCGATGCCATCGGGATGGGGCTGGGCTTTACCCTTTCCCTGAGTGTGATCGCCACTTTCCGTGAGATCCTGGGTGCCGGCACATGGCTGGGCATGAAAGTTACTCCCATCACCTACGACCCGATGCTGATCGCGATCCTGGCTCCCGGAGCCTTTATAACCCTGGGCCTGCTGATGGCGCTGATGAATATGATAAAGGAGAAGAAATAATGGGATATCTCGGTGAAATCTTCGTGATGGCGATGACCGCCATCTTTATCCAAAATTTCGTTCTCTCCCGCTTCCTGGGTCTCTGCCCCTACCTGGGTGTTTCCAAAAAGCTGGATTCCGCCCTGGGAATGGGGATGGCAGTGATCTTCGTGATGACCCTGGCCAGCGCGATTACTTTCCTGATAAACAAATACCTGCTGCTACAATTTGACCTGATGTATCTGCAGACCATCGCCTTCATTCTCACCATCGCCGCTCTGGTCCAGTTTGTGGAAATGGTGATCCAAAAGAACGCCCCCGCACTCTACAAATCCCTGGGGGTATTCTTGCCACTCATCACCACAAACTGCGCCGTGTTGGGTGTGGCAATCCTAAATACCACCGCATTCAGAAGTGACGGCATCAGTGCCTACAATTTCCTGGACAGCGTGTTAAACGGATTCTTCAGCGGACTGGGCTTCACCGTCGTGTTGCTGGCCATGGCAGGTCTGCGTATGCGTCTGGAAAAAGCTGAACTTCCCAAAAGCATGAAGGGAATGCCCATCGCCCTTATTCTGGCTGGCATTATGGCTCTGTCCTTCTACGGCTTCATGGGCTTCAAAATCTAAGGGAGGAAATGTGACTTTGATCTTATTACAAACCGCCTCCACTTTCAGCACCATCGGCTTACCCATATTGATAATCGGCGCTTTGGGACTGGTTTTCGGCCTCATCCTCGCCATAGCGTCCAAGGTCTTTGAAGTGAAGATAGATCCCCGCGTGGAAGAAGTGCTAAACGCCTTGCCCGGAGCTAATTGCGGAGCTTGCGGCGCAGCAGGATGCGCAGGTTATGCGGAACGCATCGTGAATGAAGGCGAAGCCGTGAACAAATGCGCTCCCGGAGGTGCCAATGTGGCAGCGATGATAGCCCGGATAATGGGACAAGACGCCGCTGCCATGACGCAGAAAGTAGCCGTGATCCATTGCAGCAGCGGGGGTGTAGACAACACAAGCTGGAAATACAACTACGAAGGCGTGGAATCCTGCAAGGCAGCAATAAATGTGGCCGGTGGACCCAATAACTGTGCCTGGGGTTGCATGGGCTTAAACGACTGTATGAAAGCTTGCCAATTTGATGCCATATCCCTAGATGCCAACAATATGAGAGTGATCGATTATACCAAATGCACCGGTTGCGGCGCTTGCGTGAAAGCCTGCCCCCGCGATCTCATCATGCTCATTCCCATCAATCGCACCGTATATATCAAATGCTCCTCTCAGGATAAGGGTCCCGACGCCAAAGCTGTCTGCGGCAGCACTCATCCCTGTATCGGCTGTGGCATCTGCTCTCGCAAATGCCCCGTTCAAGCCATCACCATACAGAACAATCTGGCGCGCATCGACTATGATAAATGCATCAATTGCGGTCTCTGCGCCACAGTCTGCCCCACCAAGGCCATCCAGGATCTCATGGCAGGTATGCGCAAGAAAGCGGAGATCAATCCCGAACTGTGCATCGGCTGCACTATCTGCGCCAAAGTATGCCCGGTTCAAGCCATTGCCGGCGAATTGAAACAAGTTCACAATGTGGACAAAGATAAATGCATCGGCTGCGAACAATGCGTGGCCAAATGCCCTAAAAAGGCCATCGAAATGACCTGATCCAAATCTCTTAATACAGTGCCGGATCCCCCCATGGGTCCGGCATTTTTTTTCCCGCGGCACCATCGAAGAGCGTAACAAAGAGAAGCTCCAAAAGCCCCTATCACATCTTACTCCTCTCAATTGCGCCCTGCTCCCGGTGAGTTCAATCCGCTTTCTATTCACTCCCGAGCACATGAATATCGCACCAGCCATAAAGCCCCAAAGAAATCGTGCCCCTCGGTTACAAGGGGCACGGGATTTTGACTTAGGAGGTTGCACACTGTGGTTTGGAGTAACCACATTTATCGGCAGGGGATACCGATAAGGAGTTGCAAATGTATAGTGCAAAGTATGTGCCAAAAGCAGGATTTTCATATATCCCTATATAGCAGTATATTATGAAGTGTCCCCCAAGCGGGGGTTTTAAGATGTGTGGAACTAAAGTGTTGATTTGTGGATACTTTTCCACAAATCCAGGACGCAGGAATGCCTTGACAGATAGATAGTTCTCAGTATTTGGTTTTCAAAACTATCGTGGATCGCGGTAGAGATAAAGGGATTGGAAATGAGCAAATGTAAGCATAGATATTTGGTAAGCGGTGGGGCCGGATTCATTGGCTCACATCTGTGCGAAGCCCTCTTAGAGACGGGCTCCGAAGTGATCTGTCTGGATAATCTGAGCGATTTTTACGATCCCCGGATCAAGCTGGCAAATCTGCATACTCTGCTACCCCGGAAAGGTTTCAGCTTCATCAAAGCCGATATCCGGGATACTGATGCGCTACAAAGCATCTTCTCTTCAAACTCCATAGACATGCTCGTGCACATTGCCGCCATGGCAGGAGTGCGTCCCTCCATCGAGAATCCCCGCCTCTACTACGATGTAAACCTGATGGGCACTCAAAAGCTTCTGGAAATGTGTCGCCGGCACGGCGTCAAAAAGCTCGTGTTCGCTTCCTCTTCATCGGTTTATGGCAACAACTGTGTTCCCTTTTCGGAAGCCGATCCGGTGGATAATCCCATCTCGCCTTATGCTGCAAGCAAAAAGGCTGCTGAGCTGATGTGCCACACCTGGTATCATCTTTACGATATCTCAACTATTTGCTTGAGATTCTTCACAGTATATGGCCCCCGGCAAAGGCCGGATCTGGCTATCCATAAGTTTGCCCGGGATATTCTGGCAGATAAAACTATCACACTGTTTGGCGATGGAAGCAGCTCCCGTGATTACACCTATGTAAAAGACATCATCGCCGGAGTATCAGCTGCTGTCGATCGCCTCCATGCATCGGAAACAAAGCTCTATGAAATATACAACTTAGGCAATGCTGAACCAATCTCGCTGATAGATATGGTTAGCGCTCTGGAACAGGTATTGGGCAAAAAGGCGAAGTTGCGGCATAAAGCCATGCAGGCAGGGGATGTAGAACGCACTTTTGCGGATATCAGCAAAGCCGGGGAATTCCTGAACTATGCACCATCCACTCCATTTATGGAAGGGCTGCAGAACTTTGTAGACTGGCTGGTAACCACGAAAGACTAAAACCACGAAAAATCATTCGTGGTTTATAACGCAGCGGATCACCCAGCTTGCTGCCATCAACCCCATCATCGCCGGCATATAGCTGATGCTACCGATTCTCTGCCGCTGTCTGCCTCTTTCGATTATGATCTCATCGTCACTTTCCACCTCATCGATGATATCCAAGGCCAATTCCGAAGAATACACACAGGGAAAATCCAGCCTTACTCCTCTGCGCCTGAGGAACTTGCGAACTCTGCGGGCCAGCGGGCAATTGATGCTTTTGCTGATCTTATCCAGATGGATCTTCCCGGGATCAACTCGGTTCCCCGCCCCCATCACCGAGATAAAGCGCCTGCCGCTTTTTGCCAGATCCTCCAGAAGCCCGATCTTTGGTCCCAAGCTATCGATGGCGTCGATCACATAATCTGCCTCAGCGGTCAGTTCAGCCCTGTTTTCCGCATCCAGAAACACTTGATGGCATACAACATGCGCCTCATCGTTGATCGCCAGTATGCGCTCTTTCATCAGCTCGGTTTTTGGTTTACCGATGCTGTCCCGAATTGCCAGCAATTGCCGGTTCAAATTGCTGGGACCCACTGTGTCAAAATCTATCAGAATGAAATGTCCGATTCCAGCTCTGGCAAGGGCTTCAACCGCGTAAGAGCCTACTCCGCCCAAGCCGGCGATGCATACGCTGCTTTGTTTCAGATGCTCCAGCGCTTTGCTGCCGATCAAGAGTTCTGTGCGGGAAAAATCCGTCATAAGCCACATCCGGTCAAGAGCTTGTAGTTAAAAGCCTGCACCCGGATCAGCTCCCGGAGGTCGATCCCGGATAGTTCTGCGCAATGACGGATCACATTGATAAGGCGCAACAAAGGATTGCGCTCGCCTTCACGCACATAATAGCGGGTGATATCCGTTTCAAAGAGATATCTTCCCCCTGCCAGCATGGCATCCAGGAGCTCCCGCTTGTCCTGCCGCAAAATGCGCTCGCTGATAGTATAACAGCAGTCCGTCTTACATAGATTTGTGAATGCTTCCACACTCCCCGCATAACCGTGTAAAAGATAGCGAAGAGGGTACTGGCACAGCATCTCGTATGCCTCCTGCTGGTGCCCCACGATGTGCAGCACCACCGGCAACCGATATTCTGCTGCCAGCTCCAGTTGGCTTTCAAAAGTCTGCCGCATCTGCCGTTTATCCGGATTGCCTTTGTCCAGCCCTATCTCCCCAATTGCCCAGATAGCCCCATCCTCACACAGTTTGCGGATGTCGTCGAGCTCCAGATCGCAAGCATCAAAAAAGGGGTGAATCCCCGCGCTAAAAAGCAGCTTTATACCCTCGATACTCGCAATCCGGGGATACTCTGCAAGATCCGCTTTGGAGAGAGCCGCGGATAGATAGTGCGTGATGCCACAGGAGGCGGCTTCTTTTAACAGCGGTCTCAAGGGCATCAGTTGCTCCAGGTTTGCCAAGTGGCAATGGGCATCACAAAGCTTCATATACTCAACTCCGGCAATAGCTTTGTGATGTGCCCGGCTACTCGTTTTCCCGCTCTGCCATCCAGGGCATCAAAGAAAATGGCATTTGCCTTTTGGCGCTGTAAGGCATGTTCATCCGGATGCTCTAAAGCGCGTTCAATAGCAGGCATCAGATCCTCAAAACTCTCTATTTGAATGCTGATGTCGGCTATGATGTCATACACTTCCACCACCGATCGCCGTGCGGCAGGTATATGCCAACTGATCATCGGCTTGTCCAGAGCGCAGATTTCAGCGATGATGGAGGATGTATCCACTATGCAGACTTCCATATCCGGGATGTAGTTCAAGGGATTGTCTTCGATGAAAGTGATCCCTTCCATCTCCCGCAAACGCCTGATGTAGTCCGGATTTGTCCAGGGATGCACGCTCACGGCGATCTGATATATCCCCGCCAGCTCCGGCAGACGCTCAATCCAGCGTTCGATGCCGCTCATGCCGCTGCTGTCGTAGGTGGCGGTGAAGAGCAGCTTTGGCTTTGCTCCCGGTTTTTTTGGCACATTTTTTGGGGGCAGATATGGATCCAATTTGGGATAACCGCCCACTTCACCGCAGCGCACACCAATCTCGATGGCATTGTCCAGATCTTTCTGAGAGCTGAACATATAGAGGCTGAAGGGCCGGTAGTTCTTTGAGGATGTACGGCGTTTAAAATGGTATGCGCCGTGCATCATCCCTATCTTGATTACGCCATTGCAAGGAAACTTGTGCGGGGAGACCCGGCACATGATGACCGCCTTGGGGTACACCGGAAGTCTGCGCGCGTGTATGCCTTTTGCTTTCAGATAGCGCCAGGTATCAGCTTTGTCCGTTACAATCGAGATGTTTTTCAGATGTTTCTGTACCGGCTGCCAGATCTCCAGATCTACCAGAGTATGGCAATAGAAGACGGTTGCATCCCGCTTTTTCAGTATGTTCAAGACATGCCAGACGGCGCTGTAAAGGGGTTTGAGCAGGTAGTATGAAAAGACCATTATGCGTTTAAGAATTGCCCCAGAGCGGCTGCCAACATTTCTTCGAAGCTCTCGTGCTTTTCCCGGAAGCGCCACTCTCCATTATCCAAAACGTAATAGCCTTTACCGCGCACTATTATGTTGATTCCAAAGTGCTGCGCCTGATACTCAAAGAGGTAGATGTTCCCTGAGGCATCCTCACCCAAATCCACCGATAAACATGGTGCCTTGAAGCGTTTATAGAGGCTGTGTGCCATATCCAGTTCGGGCCGGGGATTTTCGATGTTGAAATCAAAGAGTTTTGCCCCACTGGCCCTGAAATCTCCGGCTTTGGTGTGCCGCTTGCTGATGAAATATTTGTCGCCCAATACAATCACCCGATAGTCAAAGCTTAGTCCGGGCACATATTCCTGAAGGATGAAAGGGATCTCGGGAGTCATGTAGTCCTGATACTGCAGCGCGTCTTTATATAGATCATAATTCGGATATCCGGGTATGCTTTTGTGTTTGCGCAGATTCTTTCGCCGCCAATAATCCAGCTTTTGCCCCCAAGATACTCTCGGTTCATGCTTGGTAAGCTCTTTCAAGATGTCGTCTTTGCTGTTCACCAGAGCGACACCGGTGCTGTTAGAACCGGTTAAGGTCTTGAACACCAAGGGGAATTTCAGGTCATAATGTTGCATTTCCCGCTTGCTGCTAAAGAAATGATAGTCCAAACTGTGGATGCCCATATCGCGTTTCAAAAGCTCCTGCCAGCCTTTGTTTTCATGACAGTAAAAGAGATCAAAGGAAGGCAGCAGAGTATTGCCTTTACGCTGTAGATACAAGAGGCAATCACGAATGTATGGCCTCAGGTTTTCGCGATGACTGAAGCTGTAATACACTAGGCTGTCACGGATCTCAACCGCGCCATTGACCACTTCATGGAAATCGTGTTTACGCACTTCAAAACCCAGGCTTTGCAGTTCCTTGATGAAGGCATCAGTATCGATGCTGACCCAAGGCTTTCGCGTCTGACCGATAAAATCGTCGTATCCGGTTAATACATATATCTCTCTCATTATTCATCCATATAGCCAGTAATTCTGTTTAAAGTATCTTGGGGCAATATCTGTCTCATGCAATTGTGATGCTTCAAAGGACATTTTTGTGGGCCATGACTGCTGCAGGGACGGCAATCCAGATTCGTCTCGAACACTACGTCCTTTTCCCGGTAAGGATAGTAGCCGATGCGTTGCACGGTTGGCCCAAAGAAGGCAAACACTCTCACCCGCATGGCGTTGGCGATGTGCAGGGCACCACTATCGTTACAGATCATTGCCTCACAGCGGGATATCGCAGCTGCGCTCTGCAGCAGATTGGTCTTTCCTGTCAGATTTAGCAGATGATGATTTGAGACACTGTCCTCAATGCGATCGCACTTCTCTTTATCATCCGGACCGCCGATGATCACGATCCCAAAGCCCTGCTCCAAAAAGCCGCGAACCAAGTGCTCGTAGTATTCAAGCGGCCAGCATTTGGTAGCCCACATCGATCCGGGCGCAATGGCAAGAACTCGCAGTCCCGCCAGAGGAAGCATCAATTCATCGCTGTATCGATAATCTTCCGCAGAGGGAAACAGCTCGCTTTGCATGTCAAAGCTTCTATTTGTTAGCAATTTCAGCAGGCTCAAGTTTTTATTGATCTTGTGTATCCCTTTGGGATGCGCTGTTTTCAATGTCAGCAGCCGGGGCATTGTCCCGCGGTCAAAGCCCAGGCGAACCGGGATTCGGGCCAGATACAGCAGCAGATGCGTCCTGCCGGAACTGTGCGGGGAAATCGCCATCTCATAATCCATTGCTTTTAGCTGTCGCACCATCTGCGCCATACTTTTCAGCGGAGATTTACGTTTGGGATACACCAGCACCCGGCTCAGATGAGGGTTATTTTCCAGAAGCTTTGCCGCCCCGGGCACCACCAGAGCGTCGATCTTTGCTTCCGGATACAGCTCGCTTACTGCCCGGATCAGTGGCGTTACCAAAATCACATCGCCGATGAAGGCGGTTTGCACGATCAAGATTCTTTTCATAGCAGCTTTTTATACAATTCCAGATTCATTTGTGTCATCCGCTCTTTGCTGAAGTGCTTTCCCCGGCTCAGCGCGCCCTCGCCCAGCCTTTTCCTCAAATCAGGATCCTCTGCCAGCTTCAGCATCGCCTCTGCCAAAGCCTCGGGATTACGCTTCTCTACCAGTAACCCGCTGATGCCGGGCTCGATCATCTCCGGAATGCCACCGGCTTTTGTGCCGATTATTGGCAATCCCACACTCATCGCGTCCAGCACAGAAGTTCCCAGCCCTTCCTTTTTGGACGCCAGCACAAAGATGTCGAATGCCTTCAAAAAGCCACCAACCTGTTTTTGCATACCGGCAAAGCAGATCTTGTCGCCTATGCCCAGCTCTTGCGCCAATTCTTTCATGGCGGGCAGTCTTTCACCATCGCCCACCGCCATAAAGTGCAGCTTGGGATTCCGGGAAAGCGCTTTTGCTGCGGCGCGAATAAAGTTCTGATAGTCCTTATGGAAAACGAAAGCGGCAATAGTGCCGATCAAAACGCTATCCGGTGGAATCTGCCATTTCTCCCTGAAATCAACAGGCACCCGGTCATTTCCAAAACGATGGACATCTACCCCACTGTGGATCAGATGTATTTTCTGAGCTGCCACGCCATCGTTCAAAAGTACTCTGCGGATATTTTCGGAGATCGCCACCACAGCGTCTGTGGCTCTCCCCATATATTTGAAGCGGGACAAGAGATTGGTGGATACAGGAAAATCTACTCTGCGCGCCGCCACGATCTTTATGGATGGGACAAAGAGCTTTGCCAGGATGCCCCAGCCCAAAGCATGCGCGCTGTGTAAATGCAGGATGTTGATATGCTCTGCCCAAGCGTAGCATGCCAAACGAAACGCGGCAAAGACATCAAGCTCTCCCAAAAAAGACAAAGGTTTTACCGGCAAGCCATCCCGGTTCAACCGTGCTTGCATCTCAGCACCCTTGCGGCACACAAAATCGCTGTGAACGCCCAATTCGCACAAGCCTTGATGCAGATAGTATGCCTGCTGCTGACCTCCCCGCCAACCGCGTTCCGTATCTACGTGCAATACTCGAATTTCTTTCATTGGCGATATTTGTACCATATTCCCCGGGCAGAATTTTTGCATAATAGATAGCCATGATAGCCATCTAGAAAACCCAGCTTCAGAATATACATCTTCACAAACTTGTGTGTAGCCCTCAGTGCTGCTGACAGCATATTCTCACGAGGAGCATGCGCCAGAGCGCCATACAGTTTCATCTTTTTGAGATGACTTTCCACCGTGGGATAGGTGAGATGATGCATCAGGGATTTGCAGGTGGCCCGGTCCTGGTTCACCCTGATCCCTTCATGCACCGGCAAGTCGTTGAATCCGCCAAATTTGCGATTAAAAAGCCGCAAGGGCGCGTCATTTTGCCAGCCGCAAAAGCGGATAGCTTTGCCCAGGTAGTAACTGCGGCGTTTGATGTGCCAGGCCTTAGCCTCAAAATCCCGCTTTCGCAAAGCGATCAGTTCTTCTATCAATTCCGGACTCAGGCGTTCATCGGCATCAATGGAAAGTATCCAGTCATTTGCTGCCAGGCTTACCGCGTGTCCTTTGGCTTTTCCAAAACCTTCCCAGCTTTCCAGTCTCGCCACTTTTGCTCCCATGGCCTCCGCTGTGGGCAGCGTATCGTCTGTGCTCCCAGTATCCAATACCAATATCTCATCCGCCCAAGTTAATGTCTTCAGGCAATCGGAGATATTGCTGCTTTCATTTTTGGTAATGAGTACTGCGGAAAGCTGTGTCAAAGCTAATCCCCCATATCTACAAAGAGATCCTGACGTGAATTGTCCAGGCCCTTTTCGCAGTAGAAACTTGTCCCGGTGATGCGCTGTGCCATCTTCCTGGCATGTTCCTTGTTGCGTCTTTCGCCCCGGGCATTATAGGGCTCATGATACAGATGCAAAGGAAAATGCTCTTTTACGAAGTTATAACCTACTTTCCCGCTGGCTCTCAGCCTCTTTCCAAGGTTATCGTCTTCATTGCCCCAGCCCACAAAGCTTTCATCAAAGCCGTTTACCCGCTCAAAATCGCTTTTGAACATGGCAGATACGCCGCTCCGCAATTTCACGCCCTTGCAAAAGGGCAATCGCAGGGAAGCAGTGAAGTAATAGAAGAAGTCTTTGCGGGCTTGACTGCAGATCTTTTTGTACTGGGCTTCAGTCACGATTTCTTTGTGGTCCACACCCACGAGCTCGCGTGCCAATAGCTGTCCGCTCTGCTTCTGACTGAGGCGTACGGGATAGCCGCTGAGGAATCTTCCCGGCTTCAGCGCTTCCAAAATGCTTTGCAGATACAACGGGGGGACAACGATATCCTGATCCAAAAACACGATGATATCGCCACCGGATACCGATGCACCGTTGTTACGTACCCGTGCCGCTCTGAAATCCTCATGATCCTGGCGCACATAGTGCGCTTTACCGGCAAATTTTTTCCGAAACTCTTGTAAAAGCGTCCGGGGATCATCGCTGGAGCCATCATCGCTAAGTATCACTTCATAGGGCAAAACAGTTTGCTGCAATATGGATTCAAAACACTTCTGTAGCAAGTTCAGATGGTTGTATACCGTGATCACAATGCTGATCTTTGATTGCAAAATGCCGGTTTTTGTGCTCATCGTTTCAGTTCTATATAGTTTTTGAAAGTTCCGACGGGTCCGGTGATCTTTTCCAATAGCGAGAGCAGGCGGATGCCGGGCTTCTCGTGTTTATGAGGCTGTCTGCCGGGGTTTGGTTTACCCTTGTATTGCAACTTATCCGCCCAATCGAAACGGGAGATCATATCCATCATCACTGCGGGATGGGTTTCATTGAATATCGCCAGGCGATCCAGGGGCCCATAATCAAAATAGTCCGGCACCGAGGCGTAATAGCTATCCGCTCTGGCTTTCCCCCAGTGCACGCTATCCAGGGCGCGGCGTTTATTCTGCATCAGATGCGGCGGGCGCACCCAACCGTAATGATAGATGTAGGCATCCACCTTGGCCACCTTCAGCTTGCGCGTGCCCGTTTCCTGGCGCGGATTGTCGTAATGTTCGAACCAGCGGAAGGATTGAGCACTCTGATAGGAATGGATTTTGGGCAGATTTCGCACGATGCGGATCTCCCAGGGGTACCAGCCGTGACCGCCCTGATAGTGCTTGTAGTCTCCCCAGAAGTGTTTGTAGCTAAAGAGCAGCCCTTCCACTTCGGAATCCGGGAGTAGTTCCTCACAGCGCGCTTTGATCACCGGTAGATATTTCTCGTGCACTACTTCGTCTGCTTGCACATAAAAGAGCCAATCCCCACTGCAGGCCTTCATGGCGATATCGGTCTGATAGCTGTTGATCATACCCCGGTGGCAATACTTTTCTTCCCACACGGTGTCGATGATGCGGAGCTTGGGATCATTGATGGCGGCGATCAATTCGCGGGTATGGTCATCTTCATCGCCCTTCCCCACCGCCACCACAAATTCGTCGCAAATGGGCAGGATGGATTTGATGGCTTCGGCGCTGGGATAATACAATTTCTCGCCGTTTCGTACAAAAGAGAATCCGCTTATTTTCACATGGTCTCCTATTGGTTAAATTGCAGATTGTACAGGGTTTGATAGCGTTCGCTGGTGGCCAGCAGCTCTTCATGATTGCCTATTCCGGTTATCTTCCCGCCTTCCAGCACCACAATCGTATCGGCCGTGAGGATGGTGGAGAGCCTGTGCGCGATCAGGATCACGGTACGGTTCCGGGTGGCTTCATCGATGGCATCTTGCACCATGCGTTCGCTCTCGGTATCCAGCGCGCTGGTGGCTTCATCGAAGATCAATATAGGGGGATTCCCCACGATGGCACGGGCGATACACAGCCTTTGCCTTTGACCGCCGGAGAGGTTCAAGCCTTTTATATCCAGCATTTGCTCATATTTATCCGGGAAAGTCTCGATGAATTCATCCGCGTGAGCGATTTTGGCAGCACTGCGGATATCGGCAGCGCTCAGCTCCTTTTTACTGCCGTAAGCGATGTTTTCCAGCACGGTCTTCGTGAAGAGCACACTATCCTGCGTAACCACGCCAAAGAGATTGCGCAGGTCGTCCAGCTTGATCTGACGCACGTCGATGCCATCCAGCAGAATAGAGCCTTCTTTCACATCATAGAGGCGGTTAATAAGGTTCGTGACCGTGGTTTTCCCGCCTCCGCTGGCACCCACAAAGGCAATTTTCTTGCCCTTGGGAATCTTTAGATTCAGCTTGTGGATCACTGGCTTGCCCGGCTTGTACCAAAAGCTGACATCCCGAAACTCGATGGAATCGGTAAAATCGGTCTTACTTACGGCATTCGCATCGTCCTGTATGTTGGATTCCTGGTTTAAAACCAGCGCGATGCGATCCAGCGAAACCGTCGCTTTTTTGATCTCGGTATAAAGCTGGGTGATGCTCTTCATGGGGTGCAACATGGAAAATACGGCAAATAGAAAGGCGGTAAAATCCCCCAGCGAAAAATTCCCCCCGGGATCCAGGATCATGCCGCCACCGATGATCACCACCACCACACCGGTTATCGCGGAATTCAGCTCCGAGAGCGGCACATTCATGGCGCTATAGATCTGCGCTTTCTGCCACAACTTCTGGTGCCGGTTGTTGATCTTGCGAAAGGCTTTGTATTCTTCATCCTCTCTGCGAAAGGCTTTCACGATCTTGATGCTGTTCAACACCTCTTCCACCGCGCTAAACATCGCCGATATCTGGTTTTGGATGCGGCGAGAGTATTTCTTGATCTTTTTCCCCAAAAACCCAATGGTGAAAGTGAGCAGTGGCACCACCAGGATGCTATAGGCAAAGAGCTTGGGATTCAAATAGATGGCGATGTACATATATACTATCACCGTGCTGAGATCGCGAATGCTGTTGAAAGTGGCAAAGATGAATTGATTGGAGACTATTTCCACATCGTTCACCATTCGCACAATGGCGTCGCCCACCTGATTCTTTCCGTAAAACTCCAGGCTTTGATTTAGATAACGGTGAAACATATGCCCGCGCATATCACGGATCGTTCTGCCCCGCAGCAATACAAAGAAACTGCGATTGGCAAAATAGGCCAGATTCTTCAGTACTATGACGATCACAATGAATAGGCAAAGCAGATACAGCAAAGAGAGGGAATCGCTGTACATCATCACTTCTTTCAGATCTTCCCACAAGGGCGCCAGTTCCTTTAACGATGATATCTGCCAGACGGATCCTTCTGTGGCAAAGAACTCCGCTACTGCAGCCTTTATCGCGCTGAATACCTGAGGGGCATTATGATAGATCAGCTCCGGTTTATTGGGGTTGAATACAAAATCGAAAAGCGGGATAAGAGCCGTGATGCTGACACCGCTGAAGAGAGCATACAAAGCCATAGAAACCAAACCGGCGAGGATATATGGCCAATAGCGAAACATCATCCTGTAGAGCAGGATCAAATTTCCGCTTCGTTTTCCGCTGTGTTCTTTCTTATCCATAACGTACCAATAAAAAAAGCCAGCAAATGCTGGCAAGGAAAAAAGTGGCACGCCCTAAGGGATTCGAACCCCTAACCTTCTGATCCGTAGTCAGATGCTCTATCCAATTGAGCCAAGGGCGCGCATCGTTTTGTCATCTTTTTCTACGACGTCTTTTCTGTCAATAAAAAAAACATCCAGCGTTACTCATTGCGCGCAAGCACCGCAATTCCACGCAGCAATGCGAAGTAAGCAATCGCCTCTCCATTATGCTTATCATTCCCCTCAGTCTTGTCCGTTTGTCCGGTTTCTATAATCAATTATCAATTGCGCTTTAGCGCATATTCCCCTTGTATTATTCACAATATTGGTTAAACTATGTAGATTGATTACATGAAAATAAAGGAGTAACAAATGACAAAGACCATGCAGATTACTATCATGTTGGTGCTTATGCTGTCCTTCGTTTCAGCATACGCCATTGAGCACACTGTGGGAATCAGGGGTGGAGCTACCATGCCCTTTTTTGATATTGACGACGATGCCAAGACCAAATTGATGGGCGGCATCAGTTACGAAGCATGGCTGAAAGACTATCTCAGCCTCGGTATCAGCCCTTATTACACCGGTATGGAAGCCGGCGATAATCTCCTCAATTACAAAGCAAGCGTAATCGGTGCCGATATCAATGCGAAATTCCGCCCGGTCGAGAAATTTGCCCTGAACTATCCGGAAAAAACCATCCGCCGCATATCACCTTTTGTGAATTTGGGTATTGGACTGGCAAACTACAGCTCAGAAGCCAGTGCCGGCGCTGT
>Ga0265295_1002200_pt1 | contig 31888 bp, 35 predicted proteins | sample Munlansysbiofilm_FD_192503 | JGI IMG/M metagenome (GOLD analysis project Ga0265295, IMG submission 192503) | Leachate microbial communities from a municipal landfill in Southern Ontario, Canada - Methane capture system biofilm | ecosystem: Engineered > Solid waste > Landfill > Unclassified ... | reverse complement strand
CTCCACTTTTAAATTAAACTCATAACATACTATAATTTTTCACTATTTCTAAAATTTCCTGCTCAACTATTAAAAACATTTCATATTTTATTATAGAAATATCGTATCAAAATTATCCTATTTTCAATTTTTACTAAAAATATTAAATTTTCTTCACAATTTATTAACAATTTTTTGGTACTATTCCAACTTGTTTTTAACAAATATATTTAAAAGGACGCAAAAATGAAAAAAGTATTATTAGGGACAGCTGTATTAATGGCTTTATTAACAGGTTGTACTGAAGAAAAAAAACCAACAGCAACTACTGAAACAAAAACTGAAACTCCTGCTGCAGAAGTTAAAGCACCAGCTGCTGAAGTAAAAGCAGAGGTTAAAGAAGAAGTTAAAGCTGAAGCTACTGAAGAAAAAGCAAAAACTGAAGAAGCTACTCCAGCTACTGAAGAAAAAGCTGCTACAACTACAACTGAAAATAAATAATTATATTTATAAATCCGTAAATTTTACGGATTTATAAAAAAACTCCATTTACAATAAAATACCTAATCACATAAAAAGAGTTCGAAAATACAAATAAAGTATTAAAAATAATCGAATATTTATAAATAAAATCAAAATCTTTTTTCAAAATTAATTTTAAAACAAAACTTGCTACTCCAAAAAAAGTTCCTAAAAATAAAGTTCCCCAAATAAAATAACCTACAAAGAAATACTCTTTTTGGAGCATACAAAATGGGCATTGATGAGTTGGTAATTCATATATATACGTTGAAAAAAAGTAAGTAGTTGCATAATATGCAATATATAAAAATAAAAAATTTGTAAGCAAATTTAAAAATGCTTTTTTTTGAAGATTTAAAAAAATTATCAACAAATATATCATATAAAAAAGTATTAAAAGAGTATTTATCGATAAATCAAATGGTATTTTACTTCCGATACTATTTACTCCAAAAATCACTGAACAACATAAAACTGGCTCTTTTGTAGGAATATTTGATAAAAACAGAAAATCTAAAATTAGTTCAAAAATAGACAAAATAAAAATAAAAATATATAAAAAATATTTTTTCTTCGTATATGGATAAGTTTTTTCTTTTATATCAAAAGAGTTGATGATAAGCCAAATTCCTATAAAAAATAAAATTACAATTTTCAGAAATAAATTTATCTGTCCATATTTATTTGCTCCAACAATTCCAGCAGCACACATAGCTCCAGGGACAACATTTGACAAATTATCTAAGGTATAAGCAAAATAAGGAAATAAAAATATTTTTACAATAAGAGTAAATGTTATGATTAAAATGACTAAATATGAAGTCTTTTCCAGTTTATATTGTTTATTTGAAGTTTTACTAAAATCCCAATTTTTTATAATAAAAAACGAAAAATAAAAAGCTACAAATAAAAGAATAAAAAGAGTTAGTTGTACAAATAAAAAAATGATTATCTCATTTGATAAAAATATGCTATTCACAAATTTGTCCATTTTTTATAAGAATTTCAGAATCTACAAAATCAAGATTATCAAAAATTGGATCATGAGTTGCAATAATGATTGTTTTTTTTAGTTCTTTTAACTCTTTTAAAATCTCTATAAAATTTTTAGAGTTTTCATAATCTAAGTTTGCAGTTGGCTCATCACAAAGTATTATTTCACAATTATTTACTAAAGCTCTTGCAATTGCACACCTTTGTTTTTCTCCACCTGAAAGGTTTGAGACTAATTCATCTTTTTTATGTAAAATATTTGCAAGGTTTAAAGTGCTTATTACTTTTTCATCTATTTGTTTTTGAGAAAATCCAAGAGGAATTAAGGGAAGACTAATATTATCTTTAACGCTTAATTCATTAAAAAGATTAAATGATTGAAAAATAAATCCTATTTTTTTTGCTCTAAAATTTGAAGCATGAAAATCAGGAAGTTTTGCAATACTTTCATTTTCTACGACAATTTCACCACTAGTTGGTTTTTGTAAAGTTGCAATAAGAGATAATAAAGTTGATTTCCCACTTCCACTAACTCCTTTTAAAACAACACAAGATGATTTTTTTATATTTAAATTTATATCTTTTAAAGCATAAAATTCTTTATTTGTATTTTCATAGAAGATTTTATCTAAGTTTTTGATTTTTATCATTTCATACTCTTTGTAGCATCAATTACTGCTATTTTCCAAACAGGAATTAAAACTGCACTTAAAAATGGAACCATAAAAAATAAAAATAATGTAATAAGATTTGAGATTTTTATATTTTGATTTAAAATAAAATCATTTTTGATATTTGAAAAACCTATAAAAATATTTTTTAATATTGGTGCTTGTAAAATAAATACAAAAATATAAGCAAAAATTACTCCTATAATAAATGCCATAAAAGCAACTATAAAATTTTCTATAATTTTAAGTTTTATAATATCTTTTATACTCCAACCAACTGCTTTTAAAATACCTATTTCCCTTTTATCATTTGAACTAATCATTGAATATCTTTGATATAAAACTAAAATAAATGTAAATATCACAACTATAAATAAAATCAAAAAAATTCCGCCTTTATAGTTAAACATATTTTCATACTCTTTTTTTAGTTCATCTTTTTGCAAAATTCTTATGTTTGACTCTTTTAAAAGAATCTGTTCTTTTACATTTTGTCTTTCAAGTGGATTTGGAACATCTAAAACTATGTCTGTTGCAAAATCTGGTTTAATATTTAAAATCTTTTTTGCGATATTTATATCCATAATTATCAGATCATTTGCTATTAAATTTGCTTCTTTTGGTAAATCTTTAAAAATTTTGATATTTTTTGAATTTTCATTTTCAAGTTTAAAATCATAAGAGTCAAAATAAGCATATTTATCTAATACCTTTTTAACACCATTTCCAATAATCATAGAATCTTTTTCTAAAAACTTTGAAATATTTAAAAAGTTTAAAAGCTCTTTTAAATCTTGATTTGTAGTTTCTTCAAAAAAATCAATTCCAATAATAGTAAAATAGACATTTTCTGGCATAAAATAATATTGACCATAAACTCTTTTAGTTACTTTTGAAACTCCATTTATTTCATAAAATTTATCTATTAAAGAGGTATCAATATCTTTTATTTTATTAGCTATAGTTTTTTGTATTATAAAATCACTTTGGTTTTCTAAAGCTTCAGAAATCTCTTTTTGTAAACTATTTTTGATAAATAAAATTGATGAAGTTAAAAACACAATAAAAATTGATATTAAAAAAATAGCAAAATGTTTTGATTTGTGTTTTACTAAAAGCAAAAAAATGAAATTGAAAAAAACACTATTTTTCATATACAAAATCCAAATAACTTATTTGTAATGGAATCAAAACTAAATTTGAATTATTATTTTGATTTTCTTTAAATCTTGATTCAAATATATTATTTGAAAATGCAAAATTAGAATTTTTTGTAATCTTTGTAATCTTAGATGAATAGTTAGTTTTGTTATTCAATAAAATCAAATATATAAAAATTGATGAAAAGGCTAAAATAAAGAATATGAAAATTTTTGATAATAGAGAAATGATTGACTCCTTATGTCGAAAAATAATTGTACCAACTTTAAGTTAAGCATGCGTTAAATTGAAAGAAATGGTATAAAAATTAGCTTTTATATTACTTTAACCATTTATATATATTAAAAAAGATATAATCGCGCAAATTTAAGGAGAGAATATGGCAAATAAAACGCAGATTGACGAATTAAAAGCTATTTTACTTGAAAGAAAAGAGAATATTTTATCTCATGTTAATAGCAGTAGAGAAAATATTGATCAATTAAAAGAGCAAGACATAAATGACGACTTAGATTATGCTGAACTTGTGAGTGATTCATTTATCGAAGGGATGATTACAAATCATCAATTAGATGAATTAAGACAAATTGAAGAGGCTCTAAAAAAGATTACTCTAGGAACTTATGGGATTTGTGATATGTGCGGAATAAATATTCCTTTAGGAAGACTAAAAGCAAAACCTTTTGCAAAATTTTGTACAGAGTGTAGAACTGTTTACGAACAAGAAAACCTAAAAAGAGTAAAAAATTGATAAAGAGATTTTATCCATCAAATGATAAAACTCTAAACTTTAAATTTATCCAGAATGAAGAGGATTTTATAGTTGAAGAACAACCAATAAAATTCTCTTTATCTGGTAACTTCTTAGTCTTAAAAATAAAAAAAACAAACTGTGATACTTGGGAACTTATAGATAGAATTGCAAAATTTTTAAATGTGTATTCAAATGAAATTGGTTATGCAGGATTAAAAGATAAAAGAGCAACTACTACTCAATATATAACTATTCCTAAAAAATACTCAAAAGAGATAAAAAATTTCAGAAGTAAAAAAATAGAAATTTTAGAAACTTTTTTACATAATGAAAAGCTAAATATTGGTGATTTAGAAGGAAATAGGTTTAAAATAAATCTTTACGATGTTGAAATTTCTGATATTAATCATATTCAAAAAATTATCAAAATAATATCTAAAAATGGAATGCCAAACTATTTTGGTTATCAAAGATTTGGAAAAGAAGTTGTAGATAATATTGAAAAAGCAAAAAATGTTGTTTATGGCAAAGAGATAATAAAAGATAAAAAATTATCTAAAATGTTAGTTTCTGCTTACCAAAGTAGTTTTTTTAATGCTTGGTTAGTTGAAAGATTAAAATTATCTAAAGAAGAGTTTAAACTTTTAGATGGAGATGTTTTTTTAGATTTAGAAAAAAACAAATTTTTCACTCCAAAAACAATCACTGAAAAAATCATTAAAGATTTTAAAGATGAAAAAATAATTCCTACAGGATTACTTCCAGGAAGAAATGTATTTAAAGCAATGAGCGAAGCTTCAAAAATTGAATCAAAATATGATGATTTATATATTCAAGAAAAAGGATATAGAAGAGAAGCAATTGTTTTCCCAAAAAATATTTCATGTAAATATGATGCTTCAAAAAAAGTTTGTAGTTTAGATTTCGTTTTACAAAAAGGATCTTATGCGACTGTTTTTGTAGAGTTTTTAGCGAATAGGAATTTTTCTTAAGAGAGTTTCTATAAGCCTAAAATAGGCTTATAGTTATGGTAAAGTTATATAATCAGACCCAAAATAAATTTTATTTCCAATAGCAATCATTCTTTCTTCATTATCAAAACTGAAATCATAGATTACATCTTTATCAAAGTTTTCATCTATATTTATTAAGAAACCTTGAGATTCAACTGCATATAAAGAGTCAGAGAATGCTAAAGCATGAATTTTTGCATATTTATATTTTTTCTTTGCAACTTGATCTAAAGTTGCATTTAATTTAATTATTTGACCATCAATTGTTGCTATATAAATATCATTATTATTTACAATAATATCTCTTAAATCATACTCTTTAGAAATAACATCTCTTGGAGAAATAGATACAACTCTATTTGGACTAGCAACAATTAAAGTTTGGTTACTTTCAATTACACCTATATAAATAATATTATTAAATTGACTATCTGGATCAACAGAAATATTTCTAACTGCTTCATTATTTACAGAAGAAACAATAATAACTCTTCCATTTAAGCTAGGAAATAAAATTAAATTTCCCATAAAAAAAGGATTTGTAATTCTTGTATCATTTGCTAATGAAATTGGTAAATACTCTTTAAATAGAGTTTTATTTGTATTTATATCTATTAATTCCATTGAATTATTAGAATAAATAAGTGCTAACTTCTCATTTCTTAAACTTGCTGCAACAACTACTTCGCTTACTTTTCTCTCTTGATTTCCAATTAAAATTTTATCAATATAGTTTGTTGCAATAATTCTTCCATCTTCTGTTAAATTTAAAAATTCAAAACCCTCAGGAAGTTCATTTTGCGATATTCCATTTTTTGTAATAACTTTATTGTCTTCTAAAGTAGCACCTATTTTGTTAAATGATTTTATAGTTGCAGGAATAGATTTTTCATTTAATTCTATGTTACTACTTGTATCTTCTGGCTCAAAATATTTTTTACCAGAACAAGCTGTAAATAAAAAAACTGACAGTAATGAAACTAAGATATATTTCATATTTTTTCCTTATTTTGTTAATAAATAGTGGTTTAATAAAGTTGCTAATTCATAGGCTTTTGAAGTTTGAGAGATTTGACTTAGCTCTTTTTTTGCCTCTTCATATTTTCCTTCATTAACCAAAATCAAAGCTTTATTAAATAAAGCAAACTCTTTTAGCAAAAAATCATTTTGCATAGATAAAGAATTCAATTCATCGATATTATTAGAAGCTGTTGATGTTTGAAACTTTACTAATTCTTTTAATAAAGGAAGTTCTATTGACGGAATCTTATTGTCTTTTTTAGCTTGTAAAAATAACGCAACTTCATAAAGTTTTTCATTTTTATTTTTTAGTGTTTCAAGTGCTTTTTCATCACCATTTTCTAAAAATTGACTTAAAGCAATATTTGCATCATGTTTATTTGAATTATCAATACTTTTTTTAACTGTAAAACCAATTAAACCTATAATTAAAATAACTACAACTGCAATAATTAATGTTTTATATTTTTTAAAAAATCTTTCACCTTTTACAAAATTTTCAATAAATTTTTCTTCGCTACTCAATTCATTTTTGATATAACCAACATCTTCTTTTAAACTCATTTTAAAAACCTTTTTTTAAACTAATTGATATGGTACAAAATTTTTAATAAAATCTTACTTTCTTTTATGAACTTTTTTGTATAATATTTCCCTATAAATTTTAAAGGCTATAAAAAAATGAATAAATTATTTCTAGTAACTACAACTGTAGCATTAGTTCTATCTCACTCACTTTTTGCAAAAGAAAAAGTAGAAGAAACAGAACAAACAAGATTTGAGTCGTTATCAAAATTGACGAAAGTTATAGGAACTGTTGAAAAATATTATGTTGATGATATAAAACTACAAGAAATTGTTGATAAAACTTTAAAAGGCTTAATGCAAGAACTTGATGCACATTCAAGCTATCTTGATAAAAAAGCTTCAAAAGAGATGAGTATTCAAACTCAAGGCGAGTTTGGTGGACTTGGTATTACTGTTGGAATGAGAGATGGTGCTTTAACTGTAATTTCTCCAATAGATGATACTCCTGCATTTAAAGCTGGTATTAAATCTGGTGATATTATTTTAAAAATCAATGAAACATCAACTATTGGTATGACTTTAGATGAAGCAGTAACTTTAATGAGAGGTGAAGCTAAAACTAATATAACAATTGCTGTTGTAAGAAAAGGTGAACTAAAACCTTTAGAATTTAAAATGCAAAGAGATATTATAAAAATCCAATCAGTTTTTGCTAAAAAAATAGAAAATGAAGATTTACTTTATCTTAGAATTGCTAGTTTTGATGAAAAAGTTACAAATGACTTAGAAAAAATCATCAAAGAAAATAAAAATGTAAAAGGACTTATTTTAGACCTAAGAAATAATCCAGGTGGTTTATTAAATCAAGCGATTGGTGTTGTAAATTTATTTGTTGATAAAGGTGTAATTGTTTCTCAAAAAGGAAGAAGTGCAGAAGATGAAGAGAAATTTGAAGCTACAACTTCTGGAACAAAAACAAAACTTCCTTTAGTTGTTTTAGTAAATGAAGGTTCAGCTTCTGCTTCAGAAATTGTTAGTGGTTCTTTACAAGATCATAAACGAGCAGTTATCATTGGTGAAAAAACATTTGGTAAAGGTTCAGTTCAAGCAGTACTTCCAATAAATGAAAATAGAACGGAAAATATAAAATTAACTATTGCAAAATATTATTTACCAAGTGGTAGAACTATTCAAGCAGAAGGAGTAACTCCTGATGTAACAGCATATGCTGGAAAAGTTACTCAAAATGATGATAACTCATTTAAAATCAAAGAAGCAGATTTGAAAAAACATCTTGAAGGTGAACTTCAAAAAGTTGATGAGACAAAAGATACTATAAAAAAAGAAGAAAAAGCTTTAAAAGATGAAACTAAAAAAACGATTTCAAAAGATGATTTATTAGATGATAACCAATTAAATACATCTTTAGCAATTTTAAAAAGCTTAGTAATTATGAATAAATAACTGGAGAAAGAATGAAAATAGATAAAATTATAGAACTTGATCTTTGGCCAAAAACAAAGAAAACTACAACTTTAAAAGGTATTTCAGAGTTAGAAGATTTAGGTTATAATCTTTTTTATATAGGAAAAAATGCAGATTTATATAGCTGTCCAGGTGAAGAACCTAAAGTATTATTAGTAAGAAGTGATAGATGTTCAGTATTTGATATTCCATTAAATTTAGAAATAAATGGAAAAGGTGTTTCTCAAACTGCAATTTCAAATTTTGGAGCAAATTTTGCAAAAAAAGCTGGAATTAGAACTGCAATTTTATCTGAAAATGTAGATTCATCATTAAGTATTGCACCAAGATGCCAAATGATGGAATTGTGTAAACCATTAGAAGCACAAATTGATGGTGAAGTAGTTCAATTTGAATTGATTTTTAGAAATTATTTAACTGGTTCTTTATTTGAAGCAACACAAAAAAGACAAGACCCTTATGGATTAAATCTTTCTTCTGATTTAAAAGAGTGGTCAAAATTTGAAACACCATTATTTACTCCTACAACAAAAGGGGTAAAAGACATCCCTTTAAATTCTCAAAAAGTAAGAGAAACTTTCCCTGAGATTGTTTCAAGTTTAGAAAAATTATTTAAAGATTTTACTAAATTTGCGCAAGAGAATGGAATTATTGTAGTTGATACAAAACTTGAAGTTTTTGTTAATTCAAAAGGTGAATGGGTTTTAGGGGATGAAGTTTTAACTCCTGAAAGTTCAAGATTTATTTCTAAAGAAGATTTTGATGCAGGAAATTATATCTCTATGGATAAACAAATCTTGAGAGATTTTGGGAAATCAGAAAATTGGAAAGAAAAAGCTAAAGATTTAAAAGCTGGTGAAAAACTTAATGTTATAGTTCCAGATAGTATAAAAAATAAAATATTAGATGGATATAGCACAATATTAAATAGATTAAGCAAATAAACTGCTATAAAGTAGTTTTAGATATAATCGCAAAAATATTAAATGTAAGGTGACAAATGAAAGCAATAGTAAATGTAGGATTAAAACAAGGTGTACTTGATGATCAAGGTAAAGCAACACATCATGCTTTAGATACTTTAGGATTCAAAGAAATTATTAAAAATGTAAGAATTGGTAAACAAATTATTATAGAATTAAACTCTTCAAACAAAGAAGATGCAGAAGTTGAAGTAAAAAAAATGTGTGAAAAACTTTTAGCAAACACAGTTATTGAAGACTACAATATAGAAATAGTAGGTTAATATGAAAATTTCAGTATTACAATTTCCTGGAACAAACTGTGAATATGATACAAAATATGCTTTTGAAAAATTAGGATGTGATGTAGAAATTATATGGCACAAAGATAATAAAATTCCTTCAAACACTGACTTAGTTGTAATTCCTGGAGGATTTTCTTATGGAGATTATTTAAGAAGTGGAGCAATTGCAAGATTTGCAAATGTTATGGAATCAGTTAAAGAATTTGCTTCAAAAGGTGGAAAAGTTTTAGGAATTTGTAATGGATTTCAAATATTACTAGAAGCTGGTTTATTACCTGGTGCTATGAAAAGAAATGATACTTTACATTTTATCTCTAAATTTCATACACTAAAAGTTATAAATAATGACAATACATTTTTATCTTTAACAAAAAAAGATGAAGTTTTAAATATTCCTGTTGCACATCATGATGGAAATTATTATATAGATGAAAAAGGCTTAAAAGAGTTAGAAAACAATAATCAAATTCTTTTAAAATATTGTGATAAAGATGGTAATTTGGTAAATATGAATGGTTCTGTTTCTAACATTGCAGGAATTTGTAACAAAGAAAAAAATGTTTTTGGATTAATGCCACACCCAGAAAGAGCTATCGAAGATATTTTAGGTTCAACTGATGGTGTAAATATGCTGAAAGGTTTTTTACAATAAAGAATTTTCTTTATTGTAAAAGCAAAAAATGAAGAAAAATCTTTTTCTAATAATCCTAATAAACATCTTTTTATCACTGAATCTTTATGCAGCAAAAAATCTATATCTTTCTTACAAACAAATTCCTGATAGTGTCTATAAAAATCAAAGATTTGAAGTTACAGTAAAAGCACTGATTACAACAGACAATTTTACAAATTTAACTACAACTTTTTCAAACTCTTCAAATATAGAATTATTGAATGAAAATAGTCCATGGAAAAAAATCTCAAATGATACTTATGAAAATAGCTATTTTTTTAAAGTTAAAAATGGGAATTTTAAATTACCAAATATTGAAGTGAATTTATGGAACCAAAATCTTTTAATTGACTCATCAGAGCTTAGCCCAAGTCTAATTAGATATTCAGAAATCGGGAAAAGTGATGAGAGATTTTCTAATATTATTGCAGACAATATCATTTTAAAAGCATATAAAACAAAACAATACAATAATAATTCAGCTCTTACTATAATTGATATAGATGCAATTAACTCAAATTTAGAAGATTTTAAACTAAAAAATGTTGAAGAACAAGGTTTATCAAATTTAAAAGAGTGGGAAGATATTCAAAATCTAGTTTACTATTTTGTTACTCCAATTTACCAAAAAAACTTAACTTTTACATATTACAATACAAAAACAAATAGTTTTAAAGATGTTAAAGTTCCTTTAGTTTTACAAAATGAATTAGTGAGCACTCAAACAGACTTAAATCCAAATGATTCAACTTTTGAAAAATATAAAAAAATAGCTGCAATAGTTGTTTTTGTTATTTTATTGCTAATTTTCATTTGGAAAAGATATAAAACAGTACTAGTTTTAACTATTATTTCATTAATTACTGCTGTATTATATAATTTACCAAATAGCACAGGAATTGTAAAACCTGACTCATTTGTGTATATTTTACCTACAAAAAATTCAACGATCTTCTTTAAAGTAGATAAAGAAGAAAAAGTTGAAGTTTTACAAACAAAAAATGGTTTTATAAAAGTTTTAGGTGTAGATAATGGATTTATAGGTTGGATAAAGGAAGAGAGCTTTGAAACGAATTAGAGGAATAGTTTTATTTATACAATTTTCAATTACTGTTGCAATTACTGTTATGTTTATGTATATATTTAGGAATCATACTCATAAAGTTATAAAAATATGGATGAATTTTCAAATGTTTGTTTTAGGAATAACTCTTGAAACAGAAGGAAAACTAGACGAGTCTTGTGATATGATAATAATTAATCATCAATCTTTACTCGATATTATAGTAATGGAATATATCCACTCAAGAGATATCGCTTGGGTTGCAAAAAAAGAGATAACTGATCTATTTTTCTTTGGCCATATAATAAAAGCACCAAGAATGATAAGTATTGATAGAGAAAATAAAGCTGGACTTATTCATCTATTAAGTGAAACAAAAGATAGATTGGAAAAAGGAAGACCAATAGCTATGTTTCCAGAAGGTACAAGAAGCGATGGTACTTTCATAGGAGAATTTAAACCTGGTGCAAAAATGGTTGCAAATAAATATAATCTAAGAGTTCAGCCAGTAGTTATGTTTAATACAAGAAATATTGTAAATTCACAAAAAGCTGAAGCAGCTCCAGGAATTGTAAAAGTTGTATATCTTGAGCCTGTACAAGCTTCAAAAGAGACATCATGGTATGAAGATCTAGAAGTTAAAATGAGAACAAGATTTGAAGCAGAGTATAAAAAATATGTCTCTTAGTTGGCAAACTATATTAGCAGTTGGAGTTGGAGGTTTTTTTGGTTCAATTCTAAGAGCTTATGCAGTTCACTACTCAAATAAATTTTACCCACTTGAATTTCCAGTAGGAGTTTTGTTTGTAAATATTCTTGGTGCTTTTATTATTGGAGCATTATTTGCATACTTTACAAGTTTTGAAGTTTCAACTAGCACAAAAGCTTTTTTAACTACAGGATTTCTTGGTGGATTAACTACATTTTCTACATTTGCTTGGGATAGTTATATATTATTTGGAACTTCTTTAAATTTAGCTATTCTAAATATATTTTTAAATTTATTCGGTTCTTTAATAGCAACTGCGAGTGGATTTAAACTTATACAATTTTTTTTAAAATAGTCTAAAAGAAAAATATTTAAGCATTTTATAGTTATAATATTTTGAATATCAAAAAAAGGATGAGCCATGCATATACCAAGCGGTATGCAATTATTAGTAATTGTTTTAATCATTTTAATCTTATTTGGTGGTAAAAAAATCCCCGAACTTGCAAAAGGTTTAGGTTCTGGAATTAAAAACTTTAAAAAAGCTGTAAAAGAAGATGAAGAAGAAACAACTGAAATAAAAAAAGTTGAAGTTGATGAAAAAAAGAGCGAAACATCGTCTAAAACAGAAACAAAACAATCATAATATATAAAAAGGATAAGTTATGAGTATGCCTAGTGGTATGGAATTGTTGATAATTGTTTTAATTGTTTTAATCTTATTTGGTGGTAAAAAAATACCTGAACTTGCAAAAGGTTTAGGTTCTGGAATTAAAAACTTTAAAAAAGCCATGAAAGATGACCAAGAAGAAACTGCTGAAGTAAAAAAAGTTGATGAAATAGAAAAAAAAGAACAAAAAACAGCAAATTCATCTGAATCAACACAAACAAAACAATCATAAGAGAATAAATTGCAAAATTTAGTAAAAGAATTTATAGAAAAAGTATTAGAAACAAATATAGTTTTAGAAAAGCCCAAAGATGTTTCTTTGGGACATTATGCAACACCTGTTGCTTTTTCTCTTGCAAAAGAGTTAAAAAAGTCTCCTATGCTTATTGCTCAGGAATTAGTTATAAAACTTGAAAATCCTTCGCTTTTTGAGAAAATTGAAGCTGTAAATGGATTCATTAATTTTAAATTATCACCTTTATTTTTACAATCTTTAGTTGATGATGCACTTTCAAATAAAGAAAATTTCGGAAAACAATATAAAAAAAGTGAAAAAATTTTATTAGAATATGTTTCTGCAAATCCGACTGGTCCTCTTCACATAGGTCATGCAAGAGGTGCGATTTTCGGCGATTCATTAGCTCGTGTTGGTAAATATCTAGGTTATGACATTACAACAGAATATTATATCAATGATGCTGGTTCACAAATGGATTTATTAGGACTTTCAGTAAATCTTGCAGCTAGAGATTTTATTTATGGAGAAGATGTTTCTTATCCAGAAGTTTATTATAGAGGTGATTATTTAATAGATATTGCAAACCAGATAATTCAAGATTATGGTAAAGATTATTTATATGATGAGAAGAACTTTAAAGATATAGCACTTTTAGGAAAAGATTTTGTTATGAATCTTATAATAAAAGATTTAAAAGATTTAGGAATAGAGTTTGATAATTTTGTTTCAGAAAAATCTTTATATTCATCTTGGAATGAAACAAAAAGAGTTTTAGAAGAAAATGGTTCTCTTTATGATAAAGATGATAAAACTTACTTAAAATCAACACAATATGGTGATGATAGTGATAGAGTTGTTGTAAGAGATAATGGAATTCCAACATATCTAGCTGGAGATATTATTTATCATAAAAATAAATATGATAGAAATTTTGATAGATATATAAACATTTGGGGTGCAGATCACCACGGATATATAACAAGAGTAAAAGCTGCTATTGAATTTTTAGGAAATGATTCTTCAAAGTTAGAAGTTCTTTTATCACAAATGGTTCAACTTTTAAAAGGTGGCGAACCATATAAAATGAGTAAAAGAAAAGGAAATGTTATTTTGATGTCAGAAATAACAGAAGAAATTGGAAGTGATGCTTTAAGATTTATTTTCTTGACAAAAAAAAGTGATACTCACTTAGAATTTGATATTGATACACTTAAAAATCAAGATTCATCTAATCCAATTTTTTATATAAATTATGCTCATGCAAGAATAAATCAAGTTTTTGTAAAAGCTGGAGTAAATTTTGATGATATAAAAGATATTAGTTTTAAAAAACTTAATCAAGATGGTTTAAACTTAGTTTATGAATCATTACTTTTAGAATCAATTTTAGTTGAAGCATTTGCAAAAAGAGATATGCAAAAAATTACTGAGTATTTGTATAATTTAGCTTCATCTATTCATAAATTTTACAATGAACATAAAATAATAGGAAGTGATGAACAAAATCTTTATTTAAAAGTTTTAAGTATTGCTGCATTAAGCATAAAAGTAGGACTAAAACTATTAGGAATAGAAGCAAAAGAGATTATGTAATCTCTTTTTTCTATTTACTTTTCTTCTTTACCAAAAGTTGCTAAAAATTCTTCTAAAGAGTATTTTATTCTATATTTCTCACTCATTAAGTGAATAAAAATATCTCCTAAATCAATAATAGTCCAATCTTCATCTTCATCAACTCTTAAAAATTCTTCACCTTTTGGTTTAAGACCAATTTTTAAATAATCCAATAATGCAAATGCATGTTTTGAGTTTAAAGTTGTCGCAATAACAACATAATCAACTAAATAGTTTTTTGATGTTAAATCAAAAATTTCAATATTCTCAGCTTTTTTATCGCTTAATATCGTTTTTATATCTTCTAATCTTGTATTCAATTCTTTTTGCCTTTATCTAAATTTAATATATCCTCTTTTATCTCTTTTGGGATATATTTTGTATCAATTTGAGTTCTTAATAATGTAGAACTAACATCGATATCTATATTTAAGGTTTTAAAATCTTTTAATTTATCAGATTTATAACCACTTCTTGTTGCAATTACAAATTCTACCATTTTTTTTAACTCTTCAATTTTATACCATTTATCTAAATTTTCAACATTATCTTGACCTAAAATAAAATATATTTTAGAAGCTTTATATAAATCTTTTAGATAATTTACTGTATTAAAAGAGTAACTTAATTTTTCTTGGTTTATTTCATAATCGCTGATTTCAACTTTTTCAACTTTTTCAAAAACTTTTTTTAAAAGTTCAAATCTAACTTTTGGTTCTAAATAAAAACTACTTTTAAAAGGATTTAAGTATGTTGGAACAATAATAAGTTTATCAATTTCCAACTCTTCTAACGCTCTTTTCACAATAGCTTTATGAGCTATATGAATTGGGTCAAAACTACCACCAAAAATTGCAATTTCCACCTATTTAAAACCTTTGTAATATACTTAAATATTATTATAGCAATTTTTCGATAAAATATCTATCGCTTAGATTTATATTAAAGGGAAATTATGGCTGTTAAAGTTGCAATAAATGGTTTAGGAAGAATCGGAAGATGCGTAGCAAGAATAATTGCAAGTCGAAATGATGTTGAACTAGTAGCTGCGAATGCTAGTGGTAGTGAAGAGATGATTCAATATAATTTAAAATATGATACAGTTCACGGACCAAAACTTGATGTAAAAGTTGAAGATGGATATATTTATATTGGTAAAGATAAAGCTAAATTATTAAGTGAAAGAGACCCTTCTAAAATCAATTTTGCTGCATATGGTGCAGATGTTGTTTTAGAGTGTACTGGTGCATTCTTAACACAAGAATCATGCCAAGCTTACATTGATAATGGTGTAAAAAAAGTTGTTATTTCTGCGCCTGCAAAAGATGATACTCCAACATTCGTAATTGGTGCAAATGAAAATAGTTATGCAGGAGAAGCAATTATATCAAATGCTTCTTGTACTACAAATGGTTTAGCACCAGTAGCACGTGTATTAGATGATGCATTCGGGATTGAAAAAGGTTTAATGACTACAATTCACTCATATACTTCATCTCAACCAATTCTAGATGCAAAAGATAAAAAAGATCCAAGAAAAGGAAGAGCAGGAGCTACAAATTTAACTCCTTCAAGCACAGGTGCAGCAAAAGCTATTGGAAAAGTATTGCCACATTTAAAAGGAAAATTAAATGGTCAAGCAATTAGAGTTCCAACACCAAACGTATCTTTAGTTGATTTAACTGTGACACTTAAAAAAGATGTAACTTTAGAAGAGGTATGTGCAGCGTTTAAAGCATCAGCTGAAGGTAATTTAAAAGGTATATTAGGTATTGATGAAGAGTACAGAGTTAGTTCAGATTTTAATGGTGAAACACTATCAACAGTAGTTCCTTTAGATACAATTCAAGTTATTGAAGGAAACATGGTAAAAGTTTTATCTTGGTATGACAATGAGTGGGGATATTCAACAAGATTAGTGGACATGGGTGTTCACATAGCTACAAAATAATTTTTCAAGGATATAAATTGAAATTACAAGAAATCAAAAATATTGACATCACAGGGAAAAAAGTTTTTATTAGATGTGATTTTAACGTTCCTATGGACGAATACAACAATATAACAGATGATAGAAGAATTAGAAGTGCTTTAAATACTATTAGATATTGTATTGACCATGATTGTTCTGTTATTCTATCATCACACTTTGGAAGACCAAAGGGTGGATTTGAAGAAAAATACTCTTTATTACCGATTGCAAAAAGACTACACATTTTACTAAAACAAGATATTAAAATGGCTCCAGGTGTTATTTGTGACGAAACACTTCAAATGGCTAAAGAGTTAAAAGCAGGAGAAATATTACTTCTTGAAAATATGAGATTTGAAGCTGGTGAAACAAAAAATGATGAAGAGTTATCTAAAAAATTAGCTTCAATGGCAGAAATTTATATAAATGATGCTTTTGGTGTTTCACATAGAGCTCATGCTTCAGTTGAAGGAATTTCTAAATATTTTGATATTGAACATAAAGCAGCTGGGTTTTTAATGGCAAAAGAGATTAAATTCTTTCACCATATAATTCACAATCCAAAAAGACCATTTATTGCAATAGTTGGTGGTTCAAAAGTATCTGGTAAACTTGAAGCTTTATATAATTTAATCCCTAAAGTTGATAAAATTATAATTGGTGGAGGAATGGCATTTACATTCTTAAAAGCACGTGGGCATGAAATCGGAAACTCTTTAGTTGAAGATGATTTAATTCCTGAAGCATTAAAAATTATGGAAGAGGCAAAATCAAAAGGTGTAAAACTATATTTACCTGTTGATGTTGTAGCAGCTGAAGCTTTTGATGCTGAAGCAATTGCAAAAATTGCTACTATTCAAGAGATGCCAAAAGGTTGGATGGGATTAGATATAGGACCAGCATCAGCACTTTTATTTAGTGAAGCTTTAAGTGATGCAAATACTATTTTATGGAATGGTCCAATGGGTGTTTATGAAATGGATAGATTTGCAAAAGGTAGTACAAAAATTTCTCATGCAGTTGCGAACTCTTATGCAACAACTGTTGTAGGTGGTGGAGATACTGCTGACTTAGTTAGAGTAACTGGTGATGAAGATGATATGACATTTATTAGTACTGGAGGAGGAGCTTCTTTAGAATTAATAGAAGGAAAAGTTTTACCAGGAGTTAAAGCTTTAGTTATTGAGGAAAATGATTAATGCCTATAATTGCAAGTAATTTCAAAACTAATCATACAAGAAAATCAACTACTTTATTTGTAAATGAAGTAAATAATTTTTTGGAAAAAAATAAAATTTCTAATGAAGTTTATATTTTTCCAACATCAACTTCATTGGATCATTTTGAAACTGTTCCTAATCTTATGATTGGAGTACAAAATGCTTATCCAACGACAAGTGGCTCATTTACTGGAGAAATAGGAACTTTTCAATTAAATGAATTTGAAATTAAAACAATTTTAATAGGTCATAGTGAAAGAAGACATATCTTAGGCGAAACTCAAGAAACAATTACAAAAAAATATGAGTTTTACAAAAATTTAGGATATAAAATCATTTATTGTATAGGTGAACCTTTAGAGATAAAAAAACAAGGTATTGAAAAGACTTTAGAATATATTTATGAACAATTTATTGGAATTGATGTAAATTACTCTAATTTGATACTTGCTTACGAACCAGTTTGGGCTATTGGTACAGGAGTTACTGCTACAATAGATGATATAAAAAACGTTCATAATGCAATAAAACAAAAAATTAATAAACCACTTTTATATGGTGGTAGCGTTAAAGTAGAAAATGTAAGAGAAATCTGCCAAATAGAAAATGTTGATGGTGCTTTAATTGGAACTGCTTCATGGAAAGTTGAAGATTTTATAGAAATTTTAGAAAATACAAAGGATTTATAAGATGTTAATGAAAGGTAAAAAAGGTGTAATTTTAGGTGTTGCAAATGATAAGTCAATTGCTTACGGAATAGCAAAAGCTTGTGCAGCACAAGGAGCTAAAATAGCTTTTACATACTTAAATGATGCACTAAAAAAAAGAGTTGAACCAATTGCTGCTGAATTTGGAAGTGAAAATTTAGTTTATCCTTGTGATGTTTCAAAACCTGAAGAAATAAAAGCATTAAAAGAATCTTTAGAAAAAGATTTAGGTGAGATTGATTTTATCGTTCATTCTATTGCTTTTGCTCCAAAAGAAGGCTTAAGTGGAAGATTCTATGATATTTCAAAAGAAGCATTTGATATAGCTATGGATGTTTCTGTTTACTCTTTAATTGAAGTTACAAGAGAATTAAAACCACTTTTATCTAATAATTCATCTATTTTAACTCTATCTTATTATGGTGGAGTAAAATACATTCCAAATTATAATCTTATGGGAGTTGCAAAAGCGGCTTTAGAGATGACAACAAAATATCTTGCAGAAGATTTAGGAAAAGATGGTGTTAGAGTAAATGCAATTAGTGCAGGTCCAATCAAAACTTTAGCAGCAGCTGGAATTGGTGATTTCAGATTTATGTTAAAATGGAATGAAGCTCATTCACCACTTAAAAAGAATGTTTCTATAGATGAAGTAGGAAATTCAGGAATGTATTTGCTTAGTGATTTAAGTAGTGCTGTAACTGGTGAAATTCATTATGTTGATAGTGGATACAATATTATGGGAATGCCAGCAGTTGATTTTTCAGGTGAAAAACCAAAAATTGCTTGGAATGGAGAAAAATAGTCAATAAGCGTAAGCTTTGACTATTTTGAAAGTTTTAATTCTGAATTTTTTTATAAAAGTTTAGATTTAAAATTTTAATTATGTTTAGGAAAAAAATGAGTATTAATTTTAAAGAATTAGCAAATAAATATCAAACACCATATTATGTATATGATTTTAACTATATTACAAACCAGTATGAAGAATTAAAAAGTGCATTTAGAGCAAGAAAATCGCTTATTGCTTACGCAGTTAAAGCAAACTCAAATTTAAGTGTTATTAAACATTTAGCAAATCTTGGAGCAGGTGCTGATTGTGTTAGTATTGGTGAAGTTAAACGAGCTTTAAAAGTTGGTATTCCATCATACAAAATCATATTCTCAGGTGTTGGAAAAATTGATGATGAAATAAGACAAGCTTTAGAACTTGATATTTTAATGATAAATGTTGAAAGTGATGCAGAATTACAAAGAGTAGAAATAATTGCAAAAGAATTAGGAAAAGTTGCAAGAATTTCTATAAGAGTAAATCCAAATATTGACCCAAAAACTCATCCATATATTTCTACTGGATTACATGAAAATAAATTTGGAGTTGATATAGATACAGCAAAAAGAATGTATATCCAATGTAAAAATAGTGATTTTTTAGATCCAGTTGGAATTCACTGTCATATTGGTTCTCAATTAACTGAACTTCAACCAATAAAAGAAGCAGTTAAAATTGTTGCTGATTTAGTGAGAAATTTAAAAGCTATAAAAATTGAATTATCTTTTATAGATATTGGTGGTGGATTAGGAATCATCTATAAAGATGAAAAATTAATTGATACTTATGAGTATGCTCAATCAATTTTAGAAACTATGTTTGGTCTTGATATAACTATAATTTGTGAACCAGGAAGATTTATAGTAGGAAACTCAGGGATATTTGTAACAAAAGTTTTATATGAAAAAATAAATGGAAATAAAAGATTTGTTATTGTTGATGGAGCTATGAATGATTTGATTAGACCAGCTTTGTATAATGCTTATCATAGAATTGAAGTTTTAAATGCCAATCAAGATTTTAGTGATTGTAATTTAGTTGGTCCTGTTTGTGAAAGTGGAGATTTTTTTGCCAAAAACATACAATTACCAAAAACTGAACATAATGATTTAGTAGCAATTTATAGTGCTGGAGCTTATGGATTTACAATGTCAAGCAACTATAATACAAGAGGAAAAGTTGCTGAAATTGCTATTGAAGATGGAAAAGATAGATTAATTAGAAGAAGAGAAACTTTTGAGGATTTAATTGCTTTAGAAGAAGAGTTTATAAAATAAAGGCAAAATCTATGGCAAATGAAGATGGATTATTAGAGTTAAGAAACCAACTTGATAATATTGATAATAAACTTTTAGATTTACTAAATGAAAGAATGAAAATTGTCCATAAAGTTGGTAGTTTAAAAGCCAAAAGTGGTGGAGCAATATATAGACCAGATAGAGAAAAAGCTATTATTGATAGACTTGATAAAATTAATCAAAAAAATTCTGGATTATTGAATAGAAGTGCAATAGAAGCACTATTCTTAGAGATTTTTGCAATATCAAGGAATATAGAATTACCAGAAAACATAGGTTATCTTGGACCTCAAGGAAGTTTTACTCATCAAGCAGCAGAAGCTAGATTTGGAGCTATGAGTTCTTATGTTTCAGTTAGTTCAATAAAAGGTATTTTTAAAGAGCTAAAATCTAAAAAAATAAAATTTGGTGTTGTTCCAATAGAAAATTCATCAAATGGAATTGTAAATGACACTATAAATGGATTTACAAATTATGACTCAAAAATTGTTGCTGAAGTTATTTTAAATATTCATCATACTTTAGCAACAACTTGTGATAAAATAAGTGATATTAAAAAAATATATTCAAAAGATATCGCGTTTGATCAATGTAGAAAATTTTTAACAAATTTTGGACTTGATGAAGTTGAGTTGATTCCAGTAGAATCAACAACTAAAGCAGCAAAATTAGCAGCAAATGAAGCAAATAGTGCTGCAATTTGTGCTCATGTTGCTGCAAAACTATATAATCTTCCTATTTTATTTGAAAATATAGAAGATAAAGACAATAATAAAACAAGATTTTTTATTTTAAGTGATTTTGAAAATGCACCAAGTGGAAATGATAAAACTTCTATTTTAGTAAATCTTCCAGATGAACAAGGTGGATTAGTTAAGTTTTTAAATGATTTTAACAATGCAGGTATAAACTTAACAAAAATAAAATCGCATATAGTTGAAGGTAACTCTATATTTTTTATAGATTTTGATGGGCATAAAGATGATGAAAATGTAAAAAAAGTTTTAGAAAAACATAAGCCAAGTGTTAAAATTTTAGGTTCTTATGTAAAAGAGATAAAAGATATTTAAAAGAGGAAAAGATGAGATTTAATGAAGTATTAAAAGATGTTTCGACATATGAAGCAGGGAAACCAATAGAATTAGTAGTAAGAGAATATGGAATAGATTCAAAAGATGTAATAAAACTAGCTTCAAATGAAAATCCATATGGAACAAGCCCAAAAGTTATTGCAAAAATTCAAGAATTAGCTAAAAATATGTGTTTATATCCAGATGATTCTATGTATGAATTAAAAGATGCTTTGGCTAAAAAATATAATTTAGAAAGCTCTAATATAATCATTGGTTCAGGAAGTGACCAAATACTAGAGTTTTGTATTCATGCAAAATGTAAAAAAAACTCAAAAATACTTATGGCAAAAACAACTTTTGCAATGTATGAAATCTATGGAAAACATGTTGGTGCAGAAATTATAAAAACAAACTCAGAACAACATAACCTTGAAGAGTTTTCTGAACTATATAAAAAACATGGTGCAGATATAATCTTCTTGTGTATTCCAAATAATCCATTAGGTGAATGTTTAGATAAAAATGATGTTTATGAGTTTTTAAAAACTATTGATAAAAATACTTTGGTTGTAGTTGATGGTGCTTACCAAGAATATGCAGCATTTAAAGATGAGAAAAAAAGAATTTGTCCAAAAGATTTAATCAATACTTTCCCAAATGCTATATACCTTGGAACATTTTCAAAAGCTTATTCTCTTGGTGGAATGAGAGTTGGTTATGGATTTGCACAAAATGAAATTATCCAAAACCTATATAAAATAAGAGCTCCATTTAATATAACAACTTTGAGTTTAGCAGCAGCAATAGAAGCACTAAAAGATGAAGAGTTTGTAAATGATTGTATTTCTAAAAATTTTGAAGAGATGAAAAGATATGAAGAGTATGTAATAAAAAAAGGTTTTGAATATATACCTTCATATACAAACTTTATTACAATAAAATTTGGTGATAAATATGTGTCAAAAGAAGTAGCACAAAAACTATTAGAACGTGGTATGATAGTAAGAGATTTGACAAGCTATAAACAAAATGCAATAAGAGTTACAATAGGGAAACCTGAACAAAATACAAAATTATTTCAATTATTAGATGAAGTATTACAAAATTTATAATAGAGTTTAAAATGGATATAAAAGATAAATCACTAAAAGAGTTAGAAGAACTTTCTTCCCAAATTAGAGAGAGAATAATCGATGTTGTATCAAGAAAAGGTGGACATTTTTCATCTACTCTTGGTGCAGTTGAACTAACACTTGGAATGCACTATGTATTTGACGCTTATAGTGATCCTTTTATTTTCGATGTATCTCATCAATGTTATCCTCATAAACTTCTTACTTCTCGTTGGGATGAATTTGAAACAATAAGACAATTTGGTGGACTTAGTGGTTTTACAAAACCCAAAGAAAGTCCTGCTGATTATTTTGTAGCAGGACATAGCTCAACTTCTATTTCACTTGCAGTTGGTGCAGCAAAATCAATAAAACTAAAAAAAGAAAATAAAGTTCCAATAGTTATGATTGGTGATGGTTCTATGAGTGCAGGAATGGTTTATGAAGCACTAAATGAACTTGGAGATTTGAAACTTCCTGTAGTAATTATTTTAAATGATAATGAAATGAGTATTGCAAAACCAATTGGTGCTATTTCAAAATATTTATCTAAAATTTTAGCTGGTAAATATTATCAAAGTTTTAAATCAAAAGTTGATAAATTTATAAGAAAAAATATGCCAGAAGGTACAACATATCTAGCAAAAAGATTTGAAGAGGCATTTAAACTTATAACTCCTGGTATTTTATTTGAAGAGATGGGAATTGACTATATTGGTCCTATTGATGGACATGATTTAAAAGAAGTTATTGAAACTTTACAAATAGCAAAAGCTATGCAAAAACCAGTAATTGTGCATGCTCACACAATAAAAGGTAAAGGTTACAAAATAGCAGAAGGTCAACATGAAGAGTGGCATGGAGTGGGACCTTTTAATATTGAAGATGGTGAATTTATAAAAAAAGAAGCTCCAAAATCTGCAACTGCAGTATTTTCAGATGCCCTTTTAAACTTAGCCTGTAAATATGAAAATGTAGTAGGAGTAACTGCTGCAATGCCAAGTGGTACAGGAATAAATAAACTTATGGATAAATTCCCTGAAAGATTTTGGGATGTTGCAATTGCTGAACAACATGCAATAACATCAATGGCAGCAATGGCAAAAGAAGGATTTAAACCATTTATCACTATTTATTCTACATTCTTACAAAGAGGTTTTGATCAAATTATCCATGATGTTTGTTTGATGAACTTACCTGTTGTATTTGCAATGGATAGAGCAGGAATTGTAGGAAATGATGGAGAAACTCATCAAGGAGTATTTGATATTTCATTTTTAAGATTTATTCCAAATATGGTTTTATTTGCTCCAAGAGATAATGAAACTTTAGAAGAATCTTTAGAATTTGCATATAATTTAAATAATCCTTGTGCTATTAGATATCCAAGAGGAGCTTTTAAAAAATTAAATTATGCTTCTACTCCATTTCTTTTAGGAAAAGCTGAAATATTAAAATCAGGAACATCAAATAAATTATTTATTGGTTATGGAGCAGGAGTATCAAGAGCAATCGATACAGAAACTCTGCATAATGAAGATATAACAATTGTAGATTTAAGATTTGTAAAACCTTTGGATAAAAATTTATTGTTAGAGCTTACCAAAAAATATAATGATTGGTACATCTTTAGTGATTCTCAAAAAATCGGTGGAGTAGCAAGCGCTATTTTAGAATTTCTAAATGATGAAGAAATCCATAATGTTCAACTAACTTCTTTTGAATATAATGATAAATTTATAGAACATGGTGATACAAAACTTGTAGAACAAAGTCTAGGCTTACTTCCTGAACAATTAGTTCAAAAAATAAAATAATATCCTTTTATTATCTACTTTAAATAGGATATTTTATATCCTATATTATAAGTAAAAATTATAAAAATACTTATAATTTTGTGTAAAATTTATTTTCACTTAATAACTTTTTTCCTATAATAAATTACATTTCATTAAGGAGGATTTATTATGAAATTAGCAATCACGTTATCAATATTATTAGGGGCAAGTTCTTTATTTGCAACTTCGTTGGTACAAAAAGCAAAGGATAGTGGTTTAGAAGCAATTCCTGCTCAAAAACCGCAGTTGATGAAATTAATTGATGATCCAAAAGATCCAATCACAAGAGAAAAAGTAGATTTAGGGAAAAAATTATACTTTGATCCAAGACTTTCAAAAAGTGGAATTATTTCATGTAATACATGTCATAACTTAGGTTTAGGTGGAGCAGATGGAATTCCTGTTGCAATAGGTCATGGTTGGACAGCAAATCCACACCATTTAAACTCTCCAACAGTTTATAACTCAGTATTTTTCAAAGCACAATTTTGGGATGGAAGAAGTCCTCATTTAGCAGATCAAGCACAAGGTCCAATTCAAGCAGGTCCAGAAATGGCTGCACCTCCAGCACTTGTTGAACAAAGAATCAACTCTATTCCAGAATACGTTGCTGAATTTAAAAAAGCTTATGGAAATGATGTAAAAATTGATTTTGAAAAAATCACTTCATCTATTGCAACTTTTGAAAAAACTTTAGTTACTCCTTCAAAATTTGATGAGTTCTTAAATGGAAATACAAAAGCTTTATCAAATGAAGAGAAAGAAGGATTAAATTTATTTATAGATAAAGGTTGTGTAAGTTGTCACAATGGTATAGCTTTAGGTGGAACAATGCAACCATTTGAAGTTGCTTCAAAATATAAATTTACAAATGTTGGAGATTTTAAAGGTGATGCAAATGGTATGGTTAAAGCTCCAACTTTAAGAAATATAACAGAAACAGCACCATATTTCCATAATGGGCAAATTTGGTCACTTAATGAAGCAGTAAAAGAGATGGGTTCAGTTCAATTGGGTATTGATATTTCTGATAATGATGCAGCAAAAATTGTAACATTTTTGAAAACATTGAAAGGTAAAAAACCAGCAATCTCTTATCCACAACTTCCAGAATCAACTCTTGATACTGAAAAGCCATCATTTAACTAAAAAATTTAAGAGGATTTTTCCTCTTAAATTATAAAAACATTTTTAACTTTTCTACACAAAGTCCCATAGCTGTAGTTTCATATCCAATAACGTTTTTTATATAAGGTTTACAAAATCCCTCAACCATTATTACCCTTTAGTTTATGTATATAAGTATTACTCATATATTTTAATTTTATGGACAATTATAATATGATTATGATACAGTTAAACTAAAAAGATTAATTATGACAATAAATGTAATTCCTCATCTAGAAATTTATAAATTACTAGCAGATAAAACGAAGGTATATCATGATGATTTTTATATAAGCTATTATAACCACTTCCCTATATTAATTAATAAGGATGGTACTTTATGGAAATATGCAAATTTATATTTGTTATATAAAATCAAATCTCCAAATCCACCTCATTATTCAACGCTTTATAGTATTGCGAAAGAATTAAAAGCATTTCTTGAATGGAGTTTGGAAAATAATGTTGATTATTTAAATGAGAAAAGAAGAGTAAGAAGACCAACTTATATGTATAGATTTTTTCTTCAAAAGAAATTAGAAAATGGTGTCAATACAGATAAAACAGTAAAAAAGAAAATGTCTGTTGTAATTAATTTTTATGAATACCTACAAAATATTTTAAAATTTAGATTTAAATTCCCATTATGGGAAAAAGAAGATGCTTATATATCTTACAACGATCAATATGGGTTTAAACAAAGTAAGAAAGTAGAAACAAAAGATTTATTAAAAGTTCCTTCTTTTTACGGGATTGACAGTGATGGATACATTCAAGATGAAGGGAAATTAAGACCTCTTACTCAAGAGGAACAAAGTTTATTATTCAGAACATTGAATAGATTAGGCAATATAGAAATGACATTAGTTTGTTTAATTGCTCTAACAACTGGTGCAAGAATACAAACTGTATGCACATTGCGTTTAAAGCATTTTAAAAGAGAACATTCAGAAAAAGAGAAATATATATCAATTAAAGTTGGATTAGGAACAGATGTAGATACTAAAAATGATACTGTATATTTTTTACGAATGCCAAATTGGGTATATCAAAAAATTAAAATTTATATAAAATCAGAAAGATATAAAAAACGTTTTCAAAATCAAAAACATATCTTTAAAGATGAAACATCCCAATATATTTTTTTAACTAATAGAGGTACACCTTATTATGTATCTAAATATGATGAATATATTGGAACGTATACAAAAATAATTCCTAATGGAAATACTATAAGACAATTTCTTAGTGTAGCTCTTTATCGAGAATTAGAGGGGAAATTAAAATTTAGATTTCATGATTTACGAGCTACATTTGCAATGAATTTATTAGATTCGAAAATATATATGGTAGAAAATGGTGAAATGACACTATATGAATTATTATCCATAATAAAAGAAAGAATGCCGCATAAAAGTTTACTTACAACAGAAAGATATCTAAATTTCAGAAATAAACAAAATCAAAAACAATTTATTCAAAATGAATTTGAAGAGTATTTAGAAAGTTTGATATTATGATGGTAAAACTCAAACCTAGTTTTCTAAATCTAGAAGAATACCTACAAAAAGAATATCCTACGAGTTTATTAGATTATAAAAAGATAGTAGTACAATATAAAAATCATAATATACCTCTTTTTAAATTTTGTTATGGAAAATATAAATCAACAGGAAAGTCATTTTTTATTGAAGAAAAAACATATATGCAAACTTTTGAAATTGTAGCAAAATATGTTTTTGAACTTTTAATTCAACATATTCAAATTGGAAAATCTCTAAATACTTTTCTGTCTTTTGATAAAAGATTAAAACAATTTTGTTCTTGGTGTTTTGATAATGGTTTTAAAATAAAAACCACAAAAGAAGCTTCTGAAGCATATATGTCTTATAGTATTTATTTAAAAGGGCTATTACGGCAAGGTAAAAGTTTAAGACATTGTATGGATTTACAAAAGTGTGTACGTCAAGTACTTACACGAATACATGATGATAAACAAATGATTATTACAAATAGTGCTTCTCTTATTTCTCTTCATGGTGAAGGTATACCTCAAAGAAGAACAGAACCATCTTCTTTAGAATTAAATGCTTACCATTTAGAATTTTACAAATCTATATTTAATCAGATTACTGATTTCTTAATTGAAAAAAGACCATATCCTTTTCAACTAAAGTTAACAAATATGATCTATAATGTTTTACCTACTCAAAATAAATTTTATTCTATAGATACAGAGTTTTCTTCTCCAATAGGTTTTAATCATCAGGAAGGAAGAGTATATACATATGACGAACTACTAAAAATCTTTCCTCAAAAATCTCAAGGAATAATTAATCATCATCTTAAATATATTACCAGTTTATTAGAAGAATCTTCAAATCCAAACCATAAATTCAGATATAAATTAGGTCAATTTGCAATTCGTGCATTTTACATACTTTTTTTAACAAATACTGGTATGAATGGCAGTAGTGCAATAAAACTTAGATGGCATGATGATTATGAGCAAAGTACGGAAAGACAAAAGTTTATTGTTTTTAAGAATAGAGCAAATAAATTAGTTGAATTTGAAATAGAAAAGAAATTTCATTCTATGTTTAAAAAATATATTGTATTAAGAAAATATATGTTGCAAAACCGAACTTATAAGTATTTGTTCTTTCAATCATATGGAGTAAATGCAAAATTGACTAAAACACAATTGGATGGTTCATGGAGTGGATTTATTAATAAATATTTTAAAAAAACATTAGATCCAAGACTTCCTACATTAAATTCTAAGATTCTTCGTATAAATAAAACAGATTATGTTGTTAGAAAACATGGGCTAATTCAAGCTTCAAATATGATGCAAAACAAAGTCTCAACTATATTAAAACATTATACTGCACAACGTGAAGAAGTATCAAACAAACAAATAACAGATTTTTTTAGTACATTGAATGAGAGAGTATTTGAAAATAATAATGTACAAGTTGAAACTATTATAGGTCAATGTAGTAAAACAGAAGAAGTTGTTATAAATAATGAATTTCCAGTTGATTGTAATAATAAGCAAACGTGTTTATTCTGTCCTCATTACCGTTGCCATCTTGATAAACAAGACCTACAAAAAATTTTTAGTTTACAGTTTATTTTACTTGAGACAAGAGCTGTTGCATTTGATGAAAAACAATTCCTCTCAGTGTATGAAGGACTTTTAAAAAGAATTGATGAACTAAAAGAATTAGCACTAAAAACTAAAAGAATATCAATTCAGGATATGGAGAGTATTAAGAATGAAGTATTTTATTATGAAAAACTACATCCATATTGGGAACACAAATTCAAAAAATTATTAGATATGGGAGTTCTCAAGTGACAGCACAAACTTATTATATATTTGATGAATTAGCTCCTAATGAAAAAGCTAAATCTGATGTACTATACATTGATGAAAATTTTAAAATAGAAGAAATTCAAAATACTTTTGTTATATCACGAGACAATAAGGGAAATACTTTATCTAGATTCCAAGATGATATATGGGATTTTAGTGCTTATTCTGTTATTTCTACTTATCAAGATAAAATAAACTTTGGAACATTAAGATTAGATGATTCTAAAATAGCTAAAAAAATTATGCTTATATTGTTGATTATGGGTAGAGGTAATAAGAGTAGTCAATTGTCTGTTTTGACCCTGTATAACTATTTCTATTCAGCAATAAGACCTTTGAGTCAATTCTCTGAACAAAATAATATTAGCATAATGAAAAGTTTATTTTCAGAAAAGTTTATTTTAAAATATTTATATGTTAACAGAAAAGACACTACAAAATTAAGATTTCTTGTAAGGTTACTTAAATATTTATGTAAAAGCTATAATATTATTCATAATATACAGAGTGTTTTCACGAATGAGATTAAACAGTTTGTGGAATATTCAAGAAAAAAAAATGAAGAAAATAGTGAGCAAACTTTATTGATACCATCAAGAATTTACCTTTATGGCATCAAAAAACAATGGGAACATATAGATAATATTAATCAATATATTAATTCACTAAGTGATTTTTTTGAACAATTTTTATCAAACCGTGGCTTCGGTTCAACAATGGCTATGATTACTAAATATAATCTTATCTCTAGTCAGTATGTAAAATGGACTGATGCAGTAAGTCAATTTCAATTAAGTAAATTATTTAGTACATATGAAGTTAAAAATCGTAGAAGTTTTGCTAAATTTTTAAATCTAATTTATTCTACATGTTTTCATCAACTATTAACATATAGTGGGATGAGAAGAAATGAAGCTTTATCATTAAATAATAATTGCTTGATAACAACGCTAACAGAAAGTGGAACTGTTTTAAAACTATTAGGAAAGACAACTAAATTGACACCTTCTTTTGAAGAAACTGCATGGATAACATCTTCACGAGTAGAGAGTCTTATTAATATATTAAATAAATTAAATCATGTGATAACAAAAATATATGAAATAGATTTTGAATCTTTCCCTCTTTTTCCAAAGACTGGATTTTTAAAACCAAAGGATGAGAATAATATTATTCTAAAATCATCTTTATGGATGAGAAATGCACAAGTAAAAGATGAATTGCCATTGGATATATTGCAGATAACAATTACGGAAGATGATAAGAAAGAATTAGAAAAATTAAATCCACTGAAAACAGATGAATCTATTGAGATTGGAAATGTGTGGAATTTCTCTTATCATCAATATCGTAGGAGTTTAGTTGTTTATGCATTACAAAGTGGCATAGTTTCTATTGGTGGATTACAACAACAAATGAAACATTTATTTATAGATATGACAATGTATTATGGAAATAATTCTCATAACGCAGAAAATCTTTTTAAACCAGAAAAAGTTTTAAGTAGAGAATATCAAGAAACTAAAACTGAGTTACAGACTTTGTATTATGTTAGAGATGTACTTTTTTCTGATGAAAAATTATTTGGTGTACACGGTAGTTATATAGAAAAACATAATAAGCATAATAATCAAGAAGAGTTTCTACCTTTTTTTAAAGAAAATCGTAAGAATCTAATGAAACGATTTAAGAGTGGTGAGATGATATATAAAGAAACTGCATTAGGAGCTTGTGTATCATCTGAACCATGTGACTATAGATTAGTACATAGTATTTACGCATGTGCTAGTTGTACAGGGGCAATAATTAAAAAAGAAAAAATAGATAATATGATTATTCAACAAAAAAAGAGTATTGAATATTTATATAAGAATAATTATGGTGATACTGTTGAGTACAGAACAGAAATAGCCGATCTTGAAGAATTGAAAAAATATAGAGAAAAATTAATTAATAAATAGAGGAGATAATATGGCACGAAAAGCAATTGATGATTATTATGATGCATTACAACGTCTTATAAATAATAAACCATTAAATATTCCAAAAGATTCAAAAATAAATAATGATACTGTTGCACTTGAGGCCTGTAGAAAGCGTGGTAGTATTAAAAGAAGTCGAGAAGGCTTTGAGCAATTGATTACTGATATTTTAGAGGCAGAAGCAAAACGTACACAAGGAGTACGAAAGCTACAAGGTAAACTTGAAAAAACAAAGCAAGATAAAATTAATGTAGAGATTTTATATAATGAAAGTTTAAATAGGGAACTAATGTATTTAGAAACAATTAATGAATTAGAAAAAGAAATAGAAAAATATAAACATCTAGAAAATAGCATTAATAGGGATTATAGATGATTAGATTAGGTTCAAAATCACCTACAAGGGCATTGATTCTTAAAAACTTTGGAATAAGTTTTATTCAAAATGGTGGAGAGTTTGATGAAGATTCAATTGCAACAACTAATCCTAAATCTTTTTGTTATGAAGCAACAAAAGGTAAATTTAAAGAATTGTATAAAAAATATGGAATTGAAGATATGCCTTTGCTTGTTGCAGATAGTGTAGTTACAACAAATGGTGAATTACTTAGAAAAGCAAAAGATGAAGATGATGCAAGGCGAATGCTTGAGCTTCAAAGTGGTAATAAAACTTCAGTGATTACTTGTATGATTTATAAAAGTAAAACAAAAGAGCTTGTTGATATTTCTATTACAACATATCAATTTAAAAAGTTTGATGAACTGGATGTTGAAGACTATATAAAATCAGGTGAATGCTTTGGAAAGGCAGGCGCAATTATGGTAGAAGGCTTTTGTAAACCTTATATAAAAGAATTTATAGGATATGAATCATGTGCTATGGGGTTGACAGTTGAAAAGCTTTTAATGTACTTATAAAAGTGGCTAATATGGTAATAAAATATA
>Ga0265295_1002199_pt1 | contig 31909 bp, 28 predicted proteins | sample Munlansysbiofilm_FD_192503 | JGI IMG/M metagenome (GOLD analysis project Ga0265295, IMG submission 192503) | Leachate microbial communities from a municipal landfill in Southern Ontario, Canada - Methane capture system biofilm | ecosystem: Engineered > Solid waste > Landfill > Unclassified ... | reverse complement strand
AAATAAGTGCATTGTCAAAAATAAGTGAGGCATTATATGCATATATAAGTATAGAGGTAAAATAAGTACAATGTCGAAACTGAGTGCATTGATGCTACTTATTCTCAGGGGGTTTTGGGGGCGAAAAGCGCGAAATCGAAAAGTGAAAAGTGAAAAGTGAAAAACGCCGAAATCGAGCAAATCAGTAAAACGGCAAAATAGCCTTTTTTACGTTTTTTGTGAGCAACTTCCCGTTTTCCTCCCTGCCATGAATGGTAGGGCTTCCAACGGAGATTTTGATGAAGTGTACAAAATGGGGTGAAAAATAATGCAGTTTATATCTCAGACTATTCCCGAAGTTATTCTTATTGAACCTAAGGTGCATGGTGATGACCGTGGTTATTTTGTTGAGACATTTCAAGAGAAAGCATTCAATAAAGCCATAGGTTATAAAGTAAATTTCTGTCAGGATAATGAATCAAAATCATCTAAAGGTGTTTTGCGCGGCTTGCATTTTCAGTTACCACCTTTTGCACAATCCAAACTGGTAAGGGTAATTGAAGGTGAAGTGCTGGATGTTGCAGTGGATATCCGTAAAGGCAGCCCAACTTTTGGTCAACATGTTGCAGTGCGCTTAAGTGGTAATAATAAACGCCAATTATTTATTCCCCGTGGTTTTGCCCATGGTTTTTTGGTATTAAGTGATGAAGCTATCTTTGCCTATAAGGTAGATAACTATTACTCTCCTGAATGTGATGGTGGTATTGCCTTCAATGACCCTATGCTGGGTATTGACTGGCTGTTATCTTATGATGAGTTAAAGCTATCCGCTAAAGACCAAAAATTGCCACTATTAAGCGAATTGGCAAATGGTTTTGATTTCGTAGATGGGCGTACTGCCGCATAACTTTCTTGTCGATGCTGGGGGATACGCCTGTACTAATGCTTAATGGCAGCCTGTCCTGCTGTCTGGAAGATATTAATGCTGCTCACCTTTTTTTCTGCCACTTTTGTCTCCATGACCATTGCACTATTTCTGATCCGTTACATCCACCTGCATCAGAGATTTTCCGGTGACAATCCCTTGTCTGGTCCACAGAAATTTCATATCGGGCTTACTCCACGTATTGGTGGTATACCTATTTTTGCGGGGCTGGCGGTTGGTGGTATAGTGGCTATCCTGCAACACTTGTTACCATTACAAGCTGCCCTTTTTATACTGGCTGCAGCAACTCCTGTTTTTCTTTTGGGCATTATTGAAGATATTTCCAAGCGGGTGGCACCTGTCTGGCGACTTTTCGCATCCTTTGTGTCAGCAGCTTTGGCCTGTTGGCTTTTGGGGGCTACCCTGCCGTATCTGGGGATCATCGGTCTGGACAACCTGTTTGCAAGCTATCCGCTGACCGCAGCTGCTTTTACAGTTGTGGCTGTGGGTGGCATCTGCCATTCCATAAATATCATTGACGGCTATAATGGTCTGGCCAGTGGTGTAAGTGCCATAATTCTGGTGGCACTTGCTTATGTTGCTTTTGAGGTTGGGGACAGGCAGCTGCTTGTTGCCTGTCTGGCTTCTGCCGGAGCTGTCACAGGGTTTATGTTCTGGAATTTTCCTCGGGGGCTTATTTTTGCCGGTGATGGTGGAGCCTATCTGATGGGTTTCCTGATCGCCGAATTATCAGTGCTATTGGTGGTGCGTAACCCGTCTGTGTCTCCCTGGTTCCCTTTTACCCTGGTTATCTATCCGGTATGGGAGACTTTCTTCAGCATCTACCGCCGGCGCATGGTAAGAAAGCAGGCAGTCGGTCTGCCCGATGCGCTGCATTTGCATCAGATGGTATTTGCCAGACTGGTGCGTTGGATGGTGGGTAAACGAGAGGCTCGTCATCTGCTGCGCCGTAACTCCATGACTACCCCCTATCTGTGGGGGATGGGGCTTTTAACCGTTACTCCGGCTGTGCTGGTCTGGCGATATCCCCATCTTTTGCAACTGTGCTGTCTTGTGTTTGCCCTGTTTTATGTATGGCTGTACCGCCGTTTGGTACATTTTCGTGCTCCCCGCTGGCTGGTAATCCACAGAGGTAAATAATAAATAGCAAATAATATATCATTTATATTATTTGCTATTTTGCAATGTCCCCAAAGTTTTCTCTGCGTTTCATTGACATCAGGCAGGGCAGTTCCTATATAGTATAACGTTATGAATTTTCTAGGTTTGGTCTTGCCCGTCTTGAGTACTGGAGGTGCATTTACCAATTAGTGCGGAAAGCCCCTGCATTCAGGCTGGGGATGGATAGCACGGAGTCCGCAGGACTCCTTCTTTGCCGTTAAGTTGGCGTCGTCTGCTGCTCAATGTATTGACGAATGATGCTGATCGAAGCACCGCCGCAAGAGGATGCAAAGTAGGAAGGCGACCACAGAACATGCAACGTATTCAAGCATTCAAATATGAGCTAATGCCTAACGGTGAACAACAGCGTCTCATGCTTCGCTTTTCCGGGTCGTGCCGCTTCGTGTTCAACAAGGCACTGGCCTTGCAACAGAATCGACACAAGGCAGGAGAAAAGAAGCTTGGCTATGCCGCTCTATGCAAGCTGCTCACCGAATGGAAAGCCGAACCTGAAACACTTTGGCTGAACGAAACCCCCAGTCAGGCTTTGCAGCAGGCACTCAAGAATCTGGAGCGTGCCTACAAAAACTTCTTCGAGAAACGAACCGACTTCCCGCGCTTCAAGAAAAAAGGTCAGTCGGGCAGCTTCCGCTATCCGCAAGGGATTAAACTCGATCAGGGCAATAGCCGCGTGTTTCTGCCGAAGCTTGGATGGCTGCGCTATCGCAATAGCCGCGATGTTTTAGGCGAAGTCAAAAACGTCACCGTCAGCCAATCCTGCGGCAAGTGGTTCGTATCAATCCAGACAGAGCGAGAAGTGCCCCAACCTGTGCCTACTGCCACCACGTCCATTGGCGTCGATATGGGCATTACCCGCTTTGCCACTCTAAGTGATGGCAGCTTCATTGCCCCGCTATCGAGCTTCAAGAAGCACCAACAGTGCCTAGCCCGCTATCAGCGGCGCATGGCTCGCAAAGTCAGGTTTAGTAACAACTGGAAAAAAGAAAAATCCAAAGTTCAAAAAGTTCACAGCCAAATAGCCAATGCCCGAAAAGACTTCTTGCACAAAACCTCAGCAGTGATTAGCCAAAACCACGCACTCGTCTGTATTGAGGACTTGCAGGTGCAGAATATGTCCAAGTCTTCCAAAGGCAACAGCGAACAGCCCGGCAAACAGGTGAAACAAAAGGCACAGCTTAACAAAGCCATCCTTGACCAGGGTTGGGGTGAATTTTGCCGCCAACTGGAATACAAGATGGCATGGAATGGTGGCTTTGTTGTTGCCGTGCCACCTCACCATACCAGCCAGACCTGTCCGTGCTGCGACCATGTGTCAAAAGACAACCGCCGGACGCAAGCACGGTTTAAGTGCGTCGATTGCGGTTTTAAAGAAAACGCCGATCTCGTCGGCGCAATCAACATTCTAGCGCGAGGGCATCGCGTTTTAGCCTGTGGAGAGTCGGTGCAGTCAGACCGCTCTGTGAAGCAGGAACCCACCGAAGCGACTTGGGCGATTGCCGCCTGAGCGCAGTAGGAATCGCCGTCCTTTAGGGCGGCGAGGATGTCAAAGGCTTTGCCAGGTTTTCCCAAACCATGTACATCAGGTAGCAGCAGTGCCCTGAGGTGCAATCCCTCGAAAGGTTGAAAGGTATTACTAAGTCAATGCGTTCTTTTCTCCGCAAGTTTCTCCCTTTTTTCGTTGCAGCAGGTTTATTTAGTTTTGTGATGAATATGTTGCTGCTTTCCCCCTCTCTTTACATGTTGCAGGTTTATGACCGGGTTCTGGGTAGCCGCAGTGAAGAGACCCTCGCTTTTATCACCTTGTTACTTTTATCTGCCCTGTTTGTGATGGGTACAATGGAGCTGGTGCGTTCTCGCCTGTTGGTAAGAGCCAATAACGCCATTGATGCCCAGCTTGCTCCCTATCTGTTACAAAAGATGACTGAAGGTGCCACTTCACCGGAAGGTAACCAGTATTCCCACGGACTGCGAGACCTGAACTCCATCAAGAGCTTTCTCACCGGCAGCGGGATTTTGGCGATGTTTGATGCGCCCTGGATGCCCATTGCCATGCTAATTCTCTGGTATATGCACTTTTATCTGTTTCTGGTGGCTTTGGTGGGGGCAATCCTGATGGTCATATTAACCGTCGTCAACGCCTACCTGACCAAAAAGCCGCTGGAAGAAGCCAATGGAGCCAGCCGGGTGGCAGGTCGTCATGTGGAGATAGCCCTGCGCAATGCCGAAGTGGTTAATGCCATGGGGATGCTGGATGGTGTTTCCCGTCGCTGGGCAGGTCTTAACGACATGGTAATTGCCCTGCAATCCAAAGCCAGCCAGCGTGCCGGCTCTGTTTCCGGTGTTACCAAATTTGTGCGGCAGGCGATACAATCACTGGCACTTGGCACAGGTGCCCTGATTGTTATCCATGAGCATACCTTTACGCCAGGAATGATGATTGCCGGTACAATTGTACTGGGCAAGGCATTGGGCCCCATTGAACATATGATTTCAGGCTGGAAGAGCTTTCAGGAGGCAAAGATAGCCTATGGTCGTCTGGATGGCTTCCTTAAGGCGCAACAGCTGGAAATGGAGCCAATGGAGCTGCCGCCGCCAACAGGGCAGATTTCGCTGGAAAAGGTTTCCTTTGGTATTCGCAGCACCAACAAGATAATTATCAAGGATGTCAGCTTTGCTTTAAACAGTGGTGATGCTCTGGGGATTATTGGCCCCAGTGCTGCCGGTAAATCCACTTTGGCAAGAATGCTGGTGGGTGTGTGGAAGCCGTTGCAGGGTACTATCCGCCTGGATGGTGCTGACATGAATTCCTGGACATCTGGGCGGCTTGGTCCTTACATCGGCTATCTGCCCCAGGATATTGAGCTGTTTGCCGGTACCATTGCTGATAATATCGCCCGTCTGGAAGAACCGAATCCAGATAAGGTGATCCGTGCTGCCCAACTGGCAGGTCTGCACGAAATGATTTTGCGGATGCCCAAAGGTTACGATACCAATATCGGTGAGCAAGGTGCAGTACTGTCTGGAGGTCAGCGTCAGCGGGTGGGTCTTGCCAGGGCATTGTACGGTGATCCCAAACTGGTGGTACTGGATGAGCCCAACGCCAGCCTGGATAGCGAAGGGGAACAGGCACTGTTGATGGCCATGGCTTTTCTGAAGAAAATGGGCACCACAGTGGTAATCATCACCCACAAGGTAAGCCTTTTGTCCAATGTGGACAAGCTGCTGGTACTGCAAGACGGTATGCTGGCAGTGTTTGGACCACGTGATGGTGTATTGCAGCACCTGGCACAACAGCAGCAACAACAACAGCAACAGGCTGAGCTTGCCAGGCAGCAGCAGGTGCCTGGTGGTCAGCAGGCTGCAAATGCAGCCCCTATAGAGGAAACTCCACAGACAGAAACACAAAAGGATGAAGATTTGCAAGAGGATACACAGCCTCAAACAGAGCCTGCAAATGTAGAGGAGGCGTCCCGTGGCTAAAGTCAAACAGAGTGTAGTTGCCCTGGAAGCACCCAAACGGGATACCCGCTTTTCACCAAAGCCGATTATTTTAGCTGGTATGGCTATATTGGTACTGTTTTTTGGCGGCATTGCCCTTTGGGGTATGCTGGCACCTTTACATGCAGCAGCCCACGCCCAGGGAGAAGTGGTCTTTAGGGGCAAGCGACAGACAGTGCAGCATCTGGAAGGTGGCATTGTCAAAGAGATTCTGGTTAAAGATGGTGATCAGGTAAAGGCTGGACAGCCGCTGATTATCCTTGAAGATGAACAGGTAAAACCGATTGTGGATATGCTGGATGCCCAGGTGGCTGCTGAAGTGGCTACCCTTGCCCGTCTGGAAGCAGAAAAAAATGATGCAACCTCTGTATCCTTTCCTGGCAATATCCCTGCCAATATTATCCAGACTGAACAAAAGCTGTTTAATGCCCGACTGGAGGCGTTTTTAAAACAGCTTGAAGTACTTAAAAGCCAGATTGAGCAGACAAAAGAGATGATCAAAGGCTCCAAAGAGCAGCTGCGCACCAAAGGGCAGGAGATTGACAGCCTCAAAGAGCAACTGGAGGCAAACCAGACCCTTTTAAAAGATGGTTATGTTACCAAAACAATGGTACTGGAGCTGGAGCGGCATCTGGCTGAAAAAACCGGCGAACGGGAGCAGATTAACGCCAACATCGCCGCTAACCAGCAGCGGCTTGCCGAGTATGAACAGCGTATTTTGGCCATTAAGGCCGAGCGTATCCAGCAAGCTGCCAATGAGATTAAAGTAACCAGCCTCAAACGGCTGGAGCTGGAAGAAAGGGTACGTCCTTCCCGCAACACCCTTGAGCGGCTAACCATCCGTGCCCCCATTGACGGGCAGGTGGTGGGGCTTAAGGTGGCAACCATCGGCGGGATTATTGTACCCCGCGAACCGGTTATGGAGATCGCATCCATGGCTGATCACCTGATTATTGAAGCCAAGGCAATGGTCAGTGATATAAGTGAGCTGAAATTGGGGCAGGAAGCTGAAATACATATCACTGCCTTTAAAAGTAAGACCATCCCCACCATTACAGCCCGTGTAACCTATATCTCTGCTGACCGCCTGACCAGCCATACTGCACAGGGGGAGATGCCCTATTATCTGGTTCATCTGGATCCGGAGCCAGAAGCCCTGAAACTGGTTGGTGAGCCGATTTTGCCTGGTATGCAGGCACAGGTAACCATTGCCACCAGAGCGCGCACTGCCTTTGATTATCTGATCGGGCCACTTACTGACCGCTTGGGAAAGGCGTACCATGCGCAATAAAATCATAACTTTGTTGGCATTTGCGCTATTTTGCAGCCTGGTTGTATCAGCACCATTGCAAGCTGAAGAACAACAGGAAATTGCATCGGTTCAACCAGCGGAACAGGTTGCAGAAGAGAGCAAAGGTATTGCCGAGCTTTATGATCTGGCAAAAGTAAAGGACCCCATACTGGGGCGTGCAACTGCCAGACTGGAAGCAGGCCGTGCCGACCGTGCCATAGCCTGGGCTGGAGTGTTACCCAGGATCAATGCCAATGCCAGCCGCCGCCACTTCTGGCATACGGTCAACAACTATTCTGCAGGGGATTTTGAGGGCTCCTACAACGGTTATGTCTATGGGATTGGCGGTCAGCTGCCGATCTTCAGTATGCCTGCCTATTTTCAGATAGCTGCAGCCCATGCAGGTGCAAGGGGTGCCAAAGCCGCTGTTGAGCAGGCACAACAGGATTTGCTGGTGCGGATGATCAATGATTATGTGGCACTTTTAAAAGCCAGGGCAGATGAAAAGCTGCACCGCGATGAACTGCACCGAGTTAGCAGGATACTTCAACAGGCAGAGGCTTTTTTGCAAGCCGGCACCGGAGATATCATCGCTGTTTATGAAGCAAAGGCAAGAATGGACAGTGCTGCTGCTGATCTGATTAAAACCGAAGCACAGTGTCGCATTGCCGAGCAGGCTCTTTCATCACTTACCGGCATAATTGTTGATAAAGTTCAGTCCCTTGAAATTACAACCCCGGCAGGACCGGCACCAGATGATCTGAACTGGTGGCTGGATACCTTGCAAAAGAAAAATCCAGCCATCCGCAAGGCAAAAGAAGAGCTACGCTCGGCAGTGCAGAACAAGCGTGCCAACTGGTCTGGGCATCTGCCCACCCTGCAGTTGCAAGGCGGCTATACTGTTGATAAAGGCAGCACCTTTTTACCAGAAGTGGAAACCCGCCAATGGTATGTTGGTGCCAGTGTTTCCCTGCCCATCTTTTCTGGTGGTGAAACCGCTGCCCGTACCCGCCGTGCAGCAGCTGCCGAATCAGAGCAACGTTTTATGCTGGATGACACCGTTGACCAGGGTACCAGACGTTTGAAAGAAGCTTTTTTAAACCTGCGCTACAACCAAAGCCTTGCCGAGGCTTACCAGCGTAAATACGATTCTGCCAGGCTACAGCTTAAAGCCACTGTAAAAGGGCGGGAAATCGGTACCCGTAACGCCATTGACCTGCTTAATGCCGAGCAGACCTACGCCGTTGCCCAGCGTGATCTTTCCAACGCCCTTTATGATAACCTTGTCCGCCAGTTTGAGCTAAAAGCAGCAGCAGGTATTTTACAGGAAGAAGATTTGCAGGAACTGGCAGCACCAAAAGCAGTTAAACCAGACAGCCTGCCTGGTACAAGTGACAGCTAAGCTGATGCAGAACTTCTCTTTTTCACCAATTGCCGTTCTTGGCAGTTTATGGCGCAACCGTGAGCTGGTTGTCGCTTTAACCAGACGTGAAGTTGCCGGACGCTATCAGGGTTCATTTCTGGGTATGCTCTGGTCATTTTTCAACCCGGTTTTCATGCTGTCGGTTTACACCTTTGTTTTCAGTGTAGTGTTTAAAGCTCGCTGGGGCACAACAAACGGCAGTGAATCCAGGGCAGAGTTTGCATTGGTACTGTTTGCCGGTCTGCTCATTTTCAACCTGTTTGCTGAATGTATCACCAGGGCGCCGAATCTGATTCTTGGTAACCCTACCTATGTAAAAAGGGTGGTCTTTCCACTGGAGATTCTGCCCTGGATATCCTTTGGGGCTGCCCTGTTCCATGCCCTGATCAGCCTGATGGTTTGGCTTTTCTTCTCACTGGCGGTTTTTGGGCTACCACCAATCACTTGCCTGCTGTTCCCTTTGCTGTTACTGCCCCTTGCCTTGCTGATTCTGGGTATATCCTGGCTGCTGGCCTCTTTGGGGGTGTTTTTACGGGACGTTGGACAGGTAATCGGTATCCTCACCACAGCTTTGATGTTTCTGACTCCGATTTTTTACCCGCTCACTGCCATACCTGAATCTTATCGCACCATACTTTACCTTAACCCGCTCACCCTGATAGTTGAACAGACCCGGAATCTGCTTATCTTTGGCAAAGGTATAGACTGGGGACAGTGGTCATTGATGACACTTTGTGCGGCAGTAATAGCCTGGCTTGGACTGCTCTGGTTCCAGAAAACACGTAAAGGGTTTGCCGATGTCCTCTGATTTTGCCATCTGTATAGAAAACCTGAGCAAGTGCTACCAGATATATGACAAGCCCCGTGATCGCCTGCTACAGATAATTGCGCGGGGTCGCAGGCAATATTACAGAGAGTTCTGGGCATTGCGCGATGTTTCCTTTGAGCTGCCCAAAGGGGAAACCTTTGGTATTGTGGGGCGTAATGGTGCCGGCAAATCCACTTTACTGCAACTGATCTGCGGCACCCTTAATCCAACAGGCGGTAAGGTGGCAATCAATGGTCGTGTTGCTGCCCTGCTGGAACTGGGTGCCGGCTTTAATCCGGAATTCAGCGGCAGGGAAAATGTCTATCTTAATGCTTCCATTTTGGGACTGACACAAAAGGAGATTGACGACCGCTACGATGAAATAGTCAGCTTTTCCGGTATCAAGGACTTTATTGAACAACCGGTAAAAACCTATTCCAGCGGTATGTACGTGCGGCTGGCTTTTTCTGTGGCCACCAGTGTGGAACCTGATATTTTGGTGGTGGATGAAGCACTGTCTGTGGGTGATGGCGAGTTTGCCCGCAAGTCCTTTGACCGGATCATGGAGCTTAAAAAAAGAGGTGCCACCATCTTGTTCTGCTCCCACTCCATGTATCATCTGGAGGCATTTTGCGATCGTGCTGTCTGGCTGGAACAGGGACAGATGCAGATGCTGGACTCGGCCCAGCGAGTAACAGCTGCCTATCAGGCAACACTGGATACAGGCACTGCCAGAGCTATTTCCGGCAACCTGCCTGAATTGGATCAAAGCAGAGGCAGAATTTTAAGGACATACGCCGATGCAGACGGCAACACTGGCACTGCTTTGCGTGTGGTTTCCATGGAAAGTCGGCTTGCTGTAACGGTTGAATTTCAGGTGGATCCAGCACTTCCTGCACCCGGGGTTCTGCTGGGGCTGGCCAATTCAGCCGGCATTACCATCTCCAGTGTCAGCTCTGTTGATGATGGTGTGGAAACCAGAACAGATCCAACCGGAAAAGGTCAGGTAACCATTGTTTTTCCTGCTGTTCCGCTACGCAAGGGAGAGTATTATATTTCCAGCATACTGGCCTGTGAACAGGCCTTGCATGTTTATGATATTGCAGAACATTGCCTTACAATACAGGTAACCCAAAATGATCCAGGACAGGGTTTTGTAACGCTTCCCCATATGTGGGAGGTAACAGATGCAAAATAACAACACAATGGGCTTTGTCACCTGTGCAACAGACCCTCAGCAACTGCACGAGTATCTGCTTGCTTCCCCCTGCCTTGGCTCCGGCAAGTACCATATAGCAATATACTTGCAAGCCGGTTCTGCTGCCGCAGCTTTTAATTGCGAGATGCACCGCCAGCAGCAGGTGCAATGGCTGATCTGGGTGCATCAGGATGTTTTCCTGCCTTCAGATTGGGATACCACATTCATTAATGCCCTTGCGGATGCACAACAACGTTTCCCCCGCTTGGCTGTAGCAGGCTTGTACGGCATTAGTGGGGCTGGTGAAAAGGCTCGGCGAGCCGGTCGGCTGCTGGACCGTGGTAAGCCACTGGAAGAATCAGCTCCCTTGCCCTGTCTGGTGGATAGTCTTGATGAGCTGCTGCTTGCTGTACGTACTGACAGCGGGTTAATGCTTGATCCTGCCCTGGGTTTTGATTTCTACGGTACAGACCTGGTGCTACAGGCTCAAAAACAGGGGTTACAGGCAGCTGTTCTGAACAGCTGGGCTGAACATTGGTCAGGTACTCCACAAAGTGGTGTAATGCCTGCCGGACTGCTGGACAGGATAACTGCCAGCGCAGCGGTCTTTGAGCGCAAATGGGTTGAGCATCTACCCATCAACACCCCCTGTTTTACCATTACAAAGCTTGGTGATGTGGCAGAACAGTGCCGCTTATATGCCAAGGTTGCGCAAGATGGATCAGCAACGCTTTAGCGGTCTTTCCGGTGCCCTGATCCGTTTTCTGCACCATGCAGATTACGCCTGGTTCCTGCCTTTACTGGCTCGTATACCTTTGTCTGCCGGCTATTTTCTGGCTGATCTGCGCGGCAGGCTTAATGCACGTCTTGGGCGTGACTGGCGTTCAATGGCACTGGGTACACGCCATGTAGCAAGGCAATCTGCTGCCGGCTATCGCCTGCTTTACCCCCAGACCACAGAAAAAGAGATGGCTGCTTTGGTGCAGGAAAGATTCAAGGCTGAAAGTCTTGAAGAATTTGAAGGCTGCCTGATGGCAGCCGGCCGTATTGCCAAACTGCAACATGAGATTCTGCCCGAGGTCTTTCTGACCACCTGCAAACAGCGCAACGGCGGCATGGTTTTGCTAACCCTGCACTTTGAAAGTTTTTTACTGGGCGTGCTTTTTCTTGCTCAAAACGGCATCAAGGTTAATGTAATGACCTCATCTGTAACCCGTCACCCACAGGTTGCCCGGGCAGTACAAAATCATTTTTTTAATAAATACCGTGGTATGGAGCGATATTTAAACGGTGGCAAAATGCTGGATATGGAGGAGGGATTGCGCCCCTTTTACCAACTGTTAAAGCGTGGCGAATGTCTGGTGGTTTTGGCAGATGCACCGGCAGTGGCTGGTGGCGCAGTTGCTACCCCCTGCTTTCTGGGTAAACAACGTCAGCTGGCTGGCGGTGCCTTAAGGCTGGCGCAAAAGACCGATAGTGCTATCGGGGCATTTACCTGTCGCCTTGTAACACCGGGCAGCTACCTGGTAAAAGGGGGGCCTGTACTTTCATCCCACAACCCGCAGGCACTGGATGTTATCTACAGATTTCTGTCAGATGAAATAGAGGCGACCCCTGGCAAATGGCAAGCCGTTGACCTGTTGCCACTTATGACCCCAATAGAATCTGGAGAATAGTTAGCATGTCACCATCAGTACGCCATACCTGGTTTGTACTATCTGGTCTGGTTGGCAGCCTGATAGTAACCTTTGCCCTCCATTATCCAGCCCTTTCCGGCTGGTGGTGCTGTGATGATCCACAGATTCTGAAGCATGCCCTGCAATATACTCCCCTTGAATACTTCTTTGTGCCGCAAGCCTGGCGTGCCCTGATCCCGTATAGCCTTACCCCCTGGCTTAGCTTTATATACGATTTTGATCATGCCCTGTTCGGTCTTTCCCCTGTTGCCTTCCATACCCATAACCTGCTGATAATTGCCCTTTGTGCCTGGTTAATCAGCCTGATTGCCAGACAAGCGGTGTCTGCTGGTTATGCCTTGGCTGGCGGATTACTTTTTCTGCTGGGGGGGCCTGTACTGGTGGCTGCCCACCAGTTGATGGTGCGCCATTATATGGAAGGGCTGTTTTTCTATCTGCTGGCTTTTTTATTGCTACAGAAGGGGTTTCAACGGCAAAGTAGCACCAAAGGCTGGCTGGCTGGACTTTTCTTTGCACTGTCAGCCGCTGCCAAAGAGATTTACCTGCCTTTGGGATTTGTCCCGTTTTTATTGCCCATTGGTAGTTTAAGGCAACGGCTTAAAACCGGCTGGCCCATATTTCTGGTCATGCTGCTTTATCTGCCCTGGCGTTGGTATATGCTTGGAGATCTGCTGGGGGGGTATACCCCTGCTGCGGCCCTTGGCAAAAATGACCTGTCAACTGCCCTGGGGCAGTTTGCTACCATACCTGGGTTGCTGTTTTCCTGGCCCGTGTTCCCTTTGGCAGGGCTGTTAATCGGCGTGGTAGTCGTGTTATTCAGAAACAGGCAGTTGCGACCGCTGGTTTTACTGGTTATCCTGCTGCCATTACTGTTTTTGCCACTGGTTCCCCTGGCCCGTCAGCCAGGAATCGGGGCAGGTTCCGAGCGTTATTTTATTGCCATCTGGGCAGCCTTTTCGCTTGGTGCTGCCTTGCTTGCCGGCAGGGCAGTTAAAGGCTGCGGTATACGCTGTCACCTTTTTACTGTTTCTTTGTTGCTGTTATCGAGTGGACTGACCTGGCAAAAGACCAAAGAGGTACAGGCGGCACTATTACCTGCGCAACAAGAGCAGTCAGTACAGGGCAAGGCTTTGATCAGTGCCACAGAGCAGGATATCATCTACCTGACCGACGGGGTCTCTTCCTGGTACGTTTCCGGCATTATTGACCTGCAACAGGAACTGGGACGCAAGCTGCCCGCTGCAATTACCGCTACAGATGAAATCGACCTTGCCGAACAGTCCCTGGCAGGCAAGCGGATACTGCATTATGATCGTGAAAACGGTAAAATGGCTGATATTACTCTCAAAGTTCCGCAAATATTGTCAGACTGGCAACAAAGGGTACAGCCCCGTCCGCTTGCGGTTATGATGGAATTTAACCCTGCTACCAAAATATTGCAGTGGCAACTTGGTCCCTGGCAGCAAGGCAGCTACAGCCTTGGCAGCCATCTGTTACCGCTCAAAGGAGCATTACGGATGGAAAAGGTGCCCACTGATAAATTCCGTTTCCGTTACACTGCCCCTGAAGGCTGGATCGCCTACACACCGCTGTTGCAATTTGTAGAAGAGCAACAGGGGGATTATCGTATAACCTGGCAAGGGGATGGTCTTGATGTCAGGAAAATCAAAACTGATGAAGAATTGCGGCAACAGCAACAATAATAGTAATTCTGGCTGGTGGTACATCCCGTTACTGCTGGTAAGTCTGCTGCCGCTTATACCAAACTGGCTTGATCAGCGGTTACCTGCCACCCACGAGGGCTACCGCTATCTGCTGCTTGGTGATTGGTTTCGTGATGCCCTTGCTGCCGGCATCTGGTATCCCCGCTGGCTACCGGAGATGAACGGTGGCTTTGGTTATCCGCAATTTGTCTTTTACCAGCCAGCCTGGTTTTATCTTAACGCTTTTGCCTCACTATTTGCCGAGCCGTTGTTTTTACGTCAGCTACTCACTTTAAGCATCATCGCAATACTGGGTGGGCTTGGTGTATATCGGCTTGCCCGCTGCTTTGTCTCCCCTCTTTACAGTCTGCTGCTGGTACTTTTGTTTCAATTGGCACCCTATACCCACACCAACCTGTTTTTGCGGGGCGATCTCAGCGAATGGATGGCTTTGGAGCTGCTGCCCTGGCCTGTTTTGTTTGTCTGGCAGTTTTGCCATGCTGCTGAAAACGGCAACACCGGCAAACGGATGCGATCCTGGCTGGGACTGGCTCTTGCCACTGCCCTGCTTTGTTATTGTCATCCCACAGCCCTGATGTTTGTGCCACTGGTACTACTTTTTATTGGTGGTTTTTGTCTGCTAAGGGTTAACCCTGCCACCCCTTTGCTCTTTTTGATGGAACTGACCGGAGCAGTGGTCTTTGGGCTGCTGCTAAGTTCTCCCTACTGGTTGGTTGTGGTGCAGATGAAGCCGCTGGTCAGTGTCAGTGCGGTACTGGAAAATTTTGTTGCTGCTGATAACAGTATTGGTCTGCAACAGCTTTTATTTGGCAGCCTGTTAAAAGAACCGTTTTGGGAATTTATCGGATTTCCCTTCATGCTTGCGGCACTTATCGGCTGGTGGCGTGGTCGCAAGCAACCCCTCATCTTCGTTGCCGGGCTTATCTACTTGCTTTTTTTACTGCTGATTACCCCTTTTGGTCGCTGGTTCTGGCAGATATACCCTTTTTCCCTGTTGCAGTTTCCCTGGCGGCTTGCCATGTTTGCTCCACTTTTACAGACAGTTTGCCTGCTGGGCTATGCTGGTATCTGCAATAGGTTCTGGCGTGGTCTGTCAGCTGCCGGTCTGCTGTTAATTGTCGCTTGGTCATGGCATGGTCATTTTGGATTTCATCCGGCACAAACAGAAGAGTCTATATTAAGTTATGATCAGCAGACCCTGCTCTGCCTGCGCAACTTTGCCCGGATTACCAAGCCTGGCAGCTACCCTGCCACACTTGATGCCGCTGAATGGCTACCTGTCACGGCAGCAACTATTATATCAACCCCTGCCCGTGGACAACTGCTGCCGGAATGTGGGCAGATACAGCAGGCAGCAACAATATTTGCCCAACAGATCGGTCAGGACTGGCTGTTTAACCAGCAACAGCTTGCTCGCCCGCTGTTACAGATTGCAGACAATAACTGGCAGGTGTACCAGAACCCGTTATCATCAGCCTTTTGGCTTGATTACCGGCTAAATGGAAATAGCCCTGCAACTGTTACCATTAACCAGATTTACCTGCCAGGCTGGCAGGTAATGCTTAATGGCAAGCCAGTTCCCCGCTGGCAGCTTGAACAGAAACTTTTACCTGATGGCAGGATAGGTCTGGAGCTTGCAGCCGGTGCGTGGCACTTGCAGGCCGGATATGCTGGTCCGCCGGGCTGGCACTGGCGCAGCTTGCTGATTACCTTGTCAGCTATGTTTGCTGCCATATACTGGTACTTGAAAACAAAACTGCACAGGAAGTGAATAAATGTCTGACACAGCAATTATTTTGAAAAACATCACCAGCCAGTACGATGAGCAGGAAGACCGGATCCGGCTTTCCGGCAATACAGATAAGGGGAAGATTGTTTTCTGGCTTACCTGGCGGCTTGCCCAGCGTCTGCTGCCGCTGTTGCTTCAATGGCTGGAGCAGCACAGCATCATCAGACAAACTGTTACCAGGTTCAACTTTTCCCAACAGAATGTACAGGCAACTGACCAACCGGAGCAACGGCTACCGGACTGGTTGATAAGCTCTGTGAATATCACTACCACCAAAGAACAGGTCAGGCTGATTTTTAAAGGCACTGCCGGGCAGTCGGTCTGTCTGATACTTGAAACAGCAGCACTGGAGGAATGGCTGGAGATTATCCACAGATGCTACAGGCAGGCAGAGTGGCCATTAACTGCCTGGCCGGAATGGATGGCAAAGGGAGCCGGTTTCATACCAGCAAACGCAGAGGATATTGTCTGGCAATAACCTGAAATTCCCGTAGTGTTTCATGTAAATTAGTGTTATTTTATAACTAAGCGTTTTACTTGGTAAATTCCGTAAAACCTGTAAAAAGAGAGGGGGAAACCAATGGCAAATCCAAACAAAGCAGTAGAGACGACCATACTCAGACTGAATCAGACCCTGTTTGGTAAAGCGGCAGGAACAACAACCCTTAATGCAGCTCTGCCCCAATTCCCTGGCGCAGACAGCGATGCAGAAGCCAATGCATACGCACAAGCCCTTATTGATGAGAAATTCTCAGGCTATAAGCCGCTTGATGTTTTCAGGGCAGTGCTTGATAACATCTCTGCCAGTAACATCAGCAAGGCAGACAAGGAAGCCCTGGCTGAAGGAATGGTACCCTTTGTAGATGCCGGTCTTAGTATTGGTGCCACTGTTAATCTGTTGTCTGCATACCTCTATAACAGTGCTGGTGACCTGCCGAAGCACGAAGGTGCAGCAAACCCCTGGAATGCAACCTCCAAACTGGTTGTAAACCAGACTGATGTTGCCTTTTATTACGCTGTTGAGAAGAGAAATGCAGCTGATAACAGTGACATCCTGAAAAACGTGACAGAAGACCGCTCAACTGTAGATAATGCCATCAATCTGCCAGTACCCCCCGAGCATATATACCCTGTCACTTCACTGTCTGATGGTATTTTAAGTGTCAGAGTCGGGACACTCAACAACTATGGTCGAGCACTGGAGATACTGGATGACGGTCATCTGTTAATTGCAGGTAACAGTAATGGCGCAGGACAGGAATTCAGCGCAGTACGATTACAGCCAAACGGTGCACTAGATACTACCTTTGCCATTGATGGTGCTTTTATGGCTTCACTGGATGAAGGAAACGACCGTGTCTACGACATCGCACTGCAATCCGACGGTAAGATTATCCTTGCCGGCACAGTGGCAACACAAGGAAGCGATAAAGAAACCGACTTTGGATTGGTTCGCCTGGGATATAATGGGACGCTGGACAGCAGCTTCGGTGACGGAGGCAAGGTGGTTCAATCGGTTTTTCAAGGAACAAACCCCTACGGCACCAGTGATAACGGTCGGTCGGTAGCTTTGCAGCCAGACGGAAAGATTGTAGTAGGGGGATATGCCCGGGCTAGCGAATATAAAGATGTTTCCAGTGCAGTGCGCTTGAACACAGATGGAAGCCTGGACACTGGCTTTGCAGAACAGGGGATATTAACCTTGTCTCCGGTCACGCCAGATATGTACAGTTCCTATGCTACTGCCCTTGTGCAACCAGATGGCAAAATCCTCCTGGCAGGTTCAGCGTGGGGTAGTACAGGAAGTTATGTCCCTTACCAGGGGATTGCCTACCTTGCTGTTGTGGTGAGGTTGAACCCGGATGGTAGCCTGGACGACACATTCCACAGCCCGATAGGCAAGTCAACCACCAGCTTTGAGGCAACCGCAGCCCTGCTGCAACCGGATGGCAAAATCCTTGTCGTTGGCAATAAAGCAGGAGACAAAACTGATGTTAGCGCGGTTCGCTTTAACGCTGATGGCAGTCTCGATAATGACTTTGGCGATTTTGGTACCCAAATCCTGTCTGCTCCGGGGTTTGAGTCAGTACAGGGCGTTACTTTGGATGCACAGGGACGCATTCTCCTTGCAGGAGCTTCAGGTACACAAGCCACTATCTGGCGTCTGCTGCCCAATGGACAACTTGACAAAAGTTTTGGTAGTGAAGGTATGTCAATTTTTGACTCAGGTGGATATAACAGTGAAAACTATGCTGTGGCAGTGCAAAATGACGGAAAGATTGTGGCATCAGGCAGCTACACCTACAGCCCTTATCAGGGACGAACGGACTTCCTGGTAATGCGATTAGATGATAATGGTCAGCCTGATCCGACATTTACAGGCAAACAGCAACCTTTTGCTTATGGCTTAGCAGAGGAAGGGGTGATGCTGGCGTTGGTTGGAAGCACTGCCCCTGATCTGACAGACTACCAGATTATTTGACCTTGTTATTTCTCGTTCCCAAGCCGATGGTTTGGGAACGAGAAAGCCCTATTCCGCCAGCCTGTTAACAGACCTTGAGGATCTGCAGGTTTTTCGTTGAGATGGCTTTCTGCCTAAAGAGCGTCCAGAACTGGTTGCCAGTACCTCACCCACCACATTCACTGCATCCAGCATGGATGCAGGCGACAGATGGGCATAGCGCATGGTTACTTTTGGATCATGATGCCCGAGTAGTTTCTGCACCTCATAAAGGCTGCGCCCGGCGTTTACCAAAAAACTGGCGTAACTGTGGCGCAGATCATGTAAGCGCAGTTCGGGCATCCCCAGCTTTTTCCTGATTGTGTTCCAGGCGTTAAAGATGCTTACCGGTGGTTTGCCGGTTTTCGGATTGAAAAACACCCAAGGCATATCTTGTTGCCGTGGCAGCTCCTGCAATATCTTCATGGCAGCATCACAAAGCGGGATATGCCGTGGTTTTTTTGATTTAGAGCGGCTAGATGGTATGGTCAGCAAGCCTTTATCAAAATCAATCTCCTCCCATTTTGCATCCAGTATCTCGCGTTTTCTTGCACCTGTATAAAGCAAAAGCCTGATCACCTGTCCCACCTGCACATTGGGATTGGTATCAAGCTCTGCAAACAGCTTTTGCACTTCCTCCTGCGACAAATAACGCTCACGCGCACCATTATCTTCAAATGGCTCAACACCTTGGCAGGGGTTACACTTTGCCGGTAGCACATCCCAGCGTATGGCACAATTGTAAATGAATTTAAGCAGCACCAGCATACGATTACAGGTGCCTGGAGCGTAGCCTTTTTCAAGCAATTGATGGTGGAATGAAACTATATCTGATCTGCTGATGCGGTTCATACGCAAGTGACCAAACAGCGGCAATATATGCACCCGCAAAAATGTATCATCGTTTTGCCAACTGCGCTTTCTTGTCCTGGCGTAGGGCAGATAACGTTCACTGGCAAACTGCTCAAGAGTCGGAATATCCAGAAACCGGAATCTTTCCAGCTTTGGATCACCACCCTCACTTACTAAAACACGTATTTCATGGGCTTTATTGCGAGCATCAGCAAGAGACACTTTATTAACCCTGCCAATATTGTAAAAACGTTGCTTCCCATCAACATCACGATAACGGAAATAAAATGTTGCCCCGCCACTGGCACGCAGCTCCAGTAAAAAACCGCGTATTTCGGTATCTGCATAAATAATTGTACCTGAAGATGGCACCAAAGTGGGCAAAGTGGCCATGAAATCAGTGGTTAAAACACAAGCAGGCATGATTTTCCTCCTCCAAAAATCGAAACAGCCTGCGTCATCTTTTTACTACCGTCAATTTCCCAAAGGCAACAGACACTTTGTTTAGTAAATGTTTAGAAGCCACTTGCCTTTTGCTGTTGAGAACCCGTCTTAACCTCCTGAAAACACGGGATATTTTTCTGCCAAAAGTAAAGGTATCACTATTTTGTTTAGTAAATGTTGAGAAGTGCCTGAAAAAGCAACAGCGACCATCACATAAGCTGTTGATTTATTTGAGTTAAGTTTTGGTGAGACTAGTACGCTCACCAAGGGCGACGACATGCTCATCGGTACAAGCAACGATGACCTGTTCACCGGTGACAACACCACCTATCAAACTGGCGATATGATCATCGACACCAACGCTGATGATAACGACACCCTGAAGCTGACCACCACTGCCAACATCGCAGTGACGCCGACGGTTAGCGGTGTTGAAAACATCGAAATCGACGTAGCCAAGGTTGGTCTGTTTACCTTTGCCGCAACCGGTATCACTGGTGCGAAGAACTTCACGGTTAACCGTGGTGATCTGATGGACGGTGCCATCGACGGTACCGGCGCAGTTCAAATTACTGGTGCCAAGGCTGCTACTTTCAATGCCGGCGACAAGGTGACCGATTTCACCGTGGGCTTCTCCACCACTGGCAACGCCACTGCTGCGGCTGTGATCAATGCCGGCACGGGCGCAGTAACAGTTACCGAAGTGGGCAAGGGCGGTGTGACCGTCAATGGTGCCGCAGGCAAAAATATTTCCGTTGCAGAAGTCGTTGCAACTACTACTGGCTCCAAAGCCACCATCAACAGCTCGGGTAATGTTAGCGTGACCAACGGTGTGGATGAGCTGACCCTGCAAGGCAACAACGCAGCGGCAACCTATACGCTGAGTGCTATTGAAACACAGGCTAACGGCGGTAAGGTAACCGTTGCCGGTGATTCCGACATCACCATCAAGGCGACAGGTACAATTCTGGATGGCAAGAAACTGGTTAACGACGCCACTGCCAAGGTAACCGTTGAAGCTACTGCTGCCAATGACATGAACCTGAAAGACTTCGGCAAGGTTACCTCCGTGGTGCTGGGTGCAGATTTTGGTACTAGCAGCAACACCATCATCACTGTCAACGCCGACCAGCTGATCACCACCAAGACCAACCAGACTGGCACGCTGACCATTCTCAACTCTGTCACTACAGGCAATGGTGCTGCCCGCTTTGCTGTGCTGGATAACGGCGACGCCAAAGCCGCAGTTACCGTTGCTAATCTGGACTTTGGTGATGGCACTAACGATTTCGATTCGGTCTACCTCGATGCCACGGCTGACAAGTTCACCGTAACGGGCAATCTGGATGTAAACAATGCCGCGCTGGTACTCACCGGCACGCAGGACATCAACATTGTTGATGTTAAAAACGCCGATTCCATTACCTCTGCCTCCACCGCTGATATCGCGCTGAAGAGTGCTGGTAACTCTGGCGACCAGGCCATCGCGCTGGGTGCAGGTAACGATGATGTTACAGTTACCGCTAGTGACACCGTCTACGTGGTCAATCTGGGCAACGGCGATAACAAGCTGACCATCACCGATGCGAAAACTGAATCACAGTTTGTTACCGGCAGCGGCAAAGACAGCGTAACGCTGACTGATGCCCAGGGCAAAGTCACCATCAGCACCGGCGCAGGTGATGACACCATTACTATTGGTGCCGCAACCAACGTTAACGACCTGACCATCGCTGCTGGCGAAGGCACCGATACTCTGGCAATTGCTGGCGCACTCGATCTGTCGGGCGCGGGCAAAAAAGTAAGCATCACCGGTGTTGAAATCATCGATGTTGCTGCTAACACACTCACCCTCAATGCCGAGCAGTTTGGCAAGCTGGGTGCCTTTGAGCTGAAGGGCAGCGGTACGTTGGAAGTAAAAGACACCGCCAACAAGGGCGCAACCATCGACGCTTCGGTTGTTAGCCTGGCTTTTGGCACCGATGCAGGAACCAAACTCACCGGCGGCACTGGCAGTGACACCATCACCGGCACCATTGGTGCTGATGTGATGACCGGCACAGGCATAACCAAAGACACCTTTGTGTTCAGCAAAGGCTCGGGTAACACCACAACGATTATTGACGAGATCACCGACTTCACCTCCGGCACTGACAAACTGAAGCTGGGTACGGCGGGTACGGATAAGAACACGGTGGTTGCAGATGGTACAAGCTTTAGTAACCTGGCCGCCGTTGTCAGCGCTGCTGAAGTGGTGTTTGATGGTACCAAGAAGTTCTACGTTGCTTATGGTGTCAATAATACTAGCGATGGTTATCTCGTCATCGACTGGAATGGCGACAAAACAGCAGATCAAGCCATCCTGCTGACTGGTGTGAATGCAACTAGCGATTTTGCTGCTGACATCATCGCCTAAGTAACCCTGACACAAGCCTCTAACCATAGGGCTTGCAGTAACACAAAACCCCCACTGCTCATAAGGCGGTGGGGGTTTTTCGTTTCAACCATCGTTCCCCCTCTTAAAATAAGAGGGGGTCAGGGGGAGTTATTTGTTCGTGGCTAATTTCGTTCGTGTGGGTTTTGTGGCAAAAAACCTCGTAATCTTATCTGATTAGCCCAAGCAGGTTACCAATAATATCCATTGCTTTGGAGTTGGAAAGTAAAATTACGGCAATGGTAATCACAAAATAAAGTTTCATCTTGCCATCAAGTTTACCTATCTCTTCCCGTAGCTCTGCCTTTACAGCCAGGAGATCAGCTTTACTGGCAAGCTCTTTTACCAGCTCATCACGCACTTCCAGCTTTTTCTGAATGGCAATGTCAGAAGCTGCACTATCAATGGCTTTTACAATCTCGGTAGCCTCTGCTTCACCAAGCTTTTTTGCCAGTATTTTATATACCTCTACAGTAACTGTAGCCATAGCGCACCTCCTGAAAAAACATTATCAAAACAAAGGGTTAAAGTAAAGAAAGTACGGGCAGCAGCTACAATCCTCCCAGTCTATTTTGTAACCCATCATGCCGGTTTGGGCACACAAACAAACCCCCATCTCGCTAACCAAGCGGGGAGGGGGTTTATTACATGCGTCAAACAAAAGGACAGTCACTGTATTTCTTGTCCTTGTCTTTGCGTATCAACATTGGTACATTCATGACATGAATACGCCTATTCTGGATGTCCGTTTTTTCGCCACCAACCGCGGTAATGAGCCTGTGCGGGAATGGCTGAAGAGCCTGCCGGCCAACGAGCGGCGCACCATCGGCGAAGACATCAAAACGGTGCAGTTTGGCTGGCCGCTGGGTATGCCCTTGGTCCGCAAGATGGCCAAAGACCTCTGGGAGGTTCGCATTCACCTGCAGGAGCGGATTGCTCGGGTTTTATTCACTGTGGCTGGCAGTACGATGGTGCTGCTGCACGGCTTCATCAAGAAGTCACAAGCCACACCCCCCGAAGAACTCAACGTTGCCAGGCGACGTCTGCAACAATTCAGGAGTGCCTCATGAACAAGCACATCGGTAGCAGCTTCGATGACTTCCTGGCTGAAGAAGCAATACTGGAAGAAACTTCCGCCGTGGCGATCAAACGGGTCGTTGCCTGGCAGATTGCGCAAGAGATGAAAGCCCAGCAGCTGACCAAGACTGCACTGGCAGAGAAAATGCGCACCAGTCGGGCCGCGTTGAACCGATTGCTCGATGAAACCGATACCAGCCTGACACTGACCACGCTGACCAGTGCCGCCAAAGCACTCGGCAAGAACCTGCGAATCGAACTGACGGCATAAGCATTCCCCTCGTTCCCAAGCTCCAGTTTGGGAATACATACAGAAGCTCAAATAAGCAAATATCTTTTGCCTTGACATGCTGTTACCTATAGATCACATTCTGCGTATGTTTGAAATTATTCAGAGCGAAACCTTTCAAAGTTGGCTATCTGGATTAAAAGACCGGCAGGCCGTAGCGAGGATTCATGCCCGGCTTGATCGAGTTGCTGGCGGTAATCTTGGTGATGCAAAGCCCGTGCGTGATGGTATTGCCGAGATGCGTATTGATCATGGACCGGGCTACCGCCTGTATTTCATTCGCCGTGGCTCTTTGGTGATAGTTTTGTTGGCAGGTGGCGACAAACGCAGCCAGGATGCCGATATTGACCGGGCAATCAAAATTGCGCAGGACTGGAGGGGTTGAATTATGGCTGAAAAATTTTCACGTTACGACACTGCCGATTACCTCAAGACCGAGGAAGACATGACCTTGTATCTTGATGCCTGTATAGCCGAAGACCCCGGCGACGGCAGCCTGATCCGCACGGCACTGGGCAGCATTGCACGTGCCAGGGGGATGAGCCAACTTGCACGGGATACGGGCATTTCGCGCGAGGGGCTTTACCGCGCACTGTCTGCCGAGGGCAATCCGGAGTTTAGCACGGTAATGAAGGTCATTCGCGCTTTGGGTGTGCAACTGCATGTGAACATCGCACAGTGACCTATCCTGCTTTTCTTGGACACTTCTTTTTCCCCTCGTTCCCAAGCTCCAGCTTGGGAATGCATACAAAAGCACAAATAAATAAACACTAAAAAGCAGACTAAATAATGGGTAGAAGCAGATACAAAATCTACAAACCAACAGAACCGTATTTCACCACATGCACGGTATTGCACTCTCTTGCTGATGCCGTTTACTGTGATATATGTATGAAAAGTTTTAGACGGATGCGGTCACGAATCTGATCCAGAAGTTTTAGTTTGGTGGGCAGTTTTTCAGGATGTTTTTAACACAAATTTAGGGTGTATAGTACATGTTAGACCACTAATTGAAGGTTACGCATATGCCTTGGGTTTCCGGTGTCGATGAAATTGCTTCCGAGACACAAGTTTCGGAAGGTTGGACTTACGCTGTTTTGCCTATAGCAGCGATCTCTGCCATTGATACAGCAGTATCTGGTTGTGGCGTCAAGACGTTTCACGGGAAAAAGTTTAAGGAGAATCAGACATCCGACTACGAGTTGTTTCTCAATGCAATCCGTTCGGAACTCCTGAATCATGATGGCGCACATCTAACGTTCACGCTCCTTGAGACAACATGGAAGAATCAATTCTTAACCTCAACAAGAAGAATTGTTTCAGGAGGGCTTCAAGGAGCTGGAATCACAGACCCTAATGCAATGAGCATCGCAGAGCATCTATTCCCAGGGCTAGCAACTCTCCAGCGACTCACTTCTAAAACTCCAGCGACGATCATGAGCATTGAGATAGATTCGGACAATGTGTCTGCAAAGCTCGCGCTCAACGGTGTGGTTATTTCCGGTCAAACAATTGCCACAGCAAAGATTCTTGGTTTTGCATATGAGGCGTATCGCAAAAAGCTATTCCCGAGTTCACCACAATTGTGCAGTAATGGCATATGCGCTCTCGATGATGCCAAGTCTCGCGCAATTCAGGCGGCAGATGTCTTCGGCAATTTTGCCCTTTCCTACATATTCGTTCAACTTGGGCACCCATCAAAGTCACGTGCTTTAAAGGCGAGTATTTTTGAGCGAGTCTTTAGCAACGAAATAACTCCTGGCCCAATTCATACTACAGCAACGCTCACTGGGCCGACTAACAATGACATCCAGCTCACGCAATCAGGCGGGCTGACATTGCGCATTGGGTCATAAACAGTGTATATCACAGGGTGACCTAACAATTCATTCAAGCCGACACCACTTCGCGGCTTAACTAAGGAGTTAGGCATCTTTTTAGCGGAGTCGCACATGTTTAAGAAAGCGAAAGCAGGAAGTAACCTTGCAAGGTTTGGCTCTATGCCAGCCTTTCTATCCGTGATCATCGAACAGCACAAAATCTACTCGGATTTTTTACATAAGCACCAATCACTAGATTCATTAGACAATGAGGCCATAATTAGGCTAAATCAGAAGCAGTTAGACCCCTTTTATATTTCAACCATATTTTCCGCAATGTTTCTGGAAGCATATATTTACGACTATGCCGCAAGAAAAGAGTCTGCATCTTACGTTAACAACTATCTAGATAAACTCGACCCGCCTGCAAAGTGGGTCGTTATTACCAAATTATACAACCCAACCGGGTTTGACACGTCTAAACAGGCGTTCGTTCTTTTGAAAGCCCTATTCAAAATTAGAAATACCCTTACACATAACAAAAGCAAGGCAATAGAAAAATTCGAAGATATACAAAAATCCACTTCTCCCGTATTAAGCCCAATCGTATGCCTTAATACAATTCATGCAGTTATGTCCGAGCTACTAACGATTGACCCGAACGAATTATATGCATCAATCATTGTTGATGATATTAAAGCGATCACTGTTGCGTATCCGGCGTAAGATGCTTAACAACTCATTCAAGCCGACGCCGCTTTGCGGTGCGGCTTAATGCAAGCACCAGGCAATGGGGGTACGGAATGGAGGTAAGGGACTGGATAACCATAGTTTCAGCCTTCATTGTTGCAATCGGCTGGTTTGTCACCGGCTATCTCAACAGGATACAACAGAGGCGTGACACATTGCTGTCGCGCTTTTTGCTTCTACCTACCCCACAAACTTGACAGCGGTGCTGCCCAGATTCCACCCCCCAGGGGCATCGTCTCGGTGCCGTCATACAGCAACACGCCCATCTTGAATTGGCTACCCGCAAGGCTGGCCAGCTTCTTCAGTCCACGAAGATCGCCTTCCCTCACAGTGGCTGTAGCTTTCACCTCAACCCCGACCAGCTGTCCGGCCGTATTCTCAATCACGACGTCAACCTCGAATTTGTCCGCATCCCGGTAGTACAGCAGGTGGTAGTCGTCATCCGCCGTGGTCGTGTGCTTGAGCAGCTCACCAAAGACAAAGGTTTCCAGCACAGTGCCAAACCGCGTGCGGTCTTGCTGCACTTCCTCCAGGCTCAGATCCAGCAACGCCGCTAACAGACCGGAATCGATGAATTGCAATTTGGATGTCTTCACCACCCGGTTCAGGCGGTTACGTGCCCAGACATCGATGCGCTTGAGCAGGTACATCTGCTCGAACACGCCGAGGTAGCGAGAGACCGTTTTGCCATCCAGGCCGACCTGACCGCCAAGCTGGCTGTAATTGCACATCTGGCCTGCCGTCTGCGCCAAGGCACGGAGGAATCGCGGCAACTGATCGAGCTTCTCGATGCCTGCCACATCCCGCACATCCCGTTGAATGATCGCGTCGATGTACTGACGTGCCCAGGCCACACGCCGTCTGGCTGAGGTACGCGCAATAGCTTCGGGATAGCCGCCACGCAGCACACGTTCAACCAGATCACTGCCCAGCGCAGGCTGATCCACCTTGAGTATCTGCCCGGCGAAGGCGCTATCGATCCAATTGCCCGAACGCGACTCGATTTCGCTCTGCGACAAAGGCAACAGTGACAGGGTTTCCATTCGCCCCGCGAGTGAGTCAGCCACGGTGGGCAGTGCCATCAAGTTGGCCGAGCCGGTCAGCAGAAAACGGCCGGGGCGGCGGTCTTCGTCTACGCTCTTCTTGATGGCCAGCAGCAACTGCGGCGCGCGCTGGATTTCATCGATCACAGCCAGGTCCAAGTTGCGAATCATCCCGACCGGATCTTCCCGTGCTGACAGCAATGTCAGCTCATCATCCATGGTCAGGTAGCGCAATCCCTGCTGCTCTGCGATTTGTCGCACCAGCGTTGTCTTGCCAGCCTGACGAGGCCCTGCCAACAACACAACTGGTGTGTCCAGCAGCGCTTCAGCGATGCGCGGTTCGATCCGACGCGGGAAAAAATACGTCCTATGGGATGCCATATTCATGCGGAAATAGTATCGTGAATCTCGGAAATTAACAACGTAAATTCCGGAATCGTTAGACGTGAATATCGGAATAAAAGTACATGAATCGCGGAACGAATAGGCTCCCCATTACCGTCACCCTGCGCGAAGTCGCAGGGTCCATGGGTTTGTGGCGGTGTTCTTATTCTGCTACGCCTTCTCCACCACCACTCGCGCTACGACTGGGTTATCGTTGCCGAAAACAGCGAGCCCTTGAGATTCAATGAAGAACAGCTCTTTCCATCCCAACGCACCAAGTTTTTGCCGAAAGGTATCGGCGTCCAAAAAGCGGCGGTAGTGGTCGGTCAGGCGTTCGTTGGCGCTGAGTACCTCGCCCTTTTGTAGCAGTGGATCGCGGTTGGTGCGAAATTCATGCAGCATACGCCCGCCTTTGGGCAGGGTGCGGGCGGCGAAGTCCAGCAGTGCGTCTTCCAAGACTTCGGGGATGGCGTGCAATACAAAGCGGGTATAAAGGATATCCACCTGTGCCAGGCTGGTGCCAATCAATGTCGGCAAATCATTCAGCTGGGCAAAGTCCAGGGTATGAAAGCGGGCACTGCCGTTTAAATCCTGAGCGTGATAATGCGCCAGATTATCGGTAATAGCCACTTCACAGCCGTCTACCGCCAGTACGCTATGACCGTGCTGCACAAAGGCAAAGCTATCGCGGCCATTGCCGCATCCAAGCTCCAGGATAGTATGCTTTGCAAGCAACTGAGTTTGCATACACCACTGGGCAAAAGGGCTGGGTGTGTGGCGCAGAGCGCCACTGGCAAACGAACGGGCATAAAATTCACGCCAGAAATCCTGGGTTTGCTCCAAGGCATCTTCGGTCTGAGCACAGGTATCGGTCTGTATATAAGCCATCTGATTCCCCCCTCAAAACCCAAAACTCAGGCTATCGCCGTGGGTGATGGCGTCTAGTTGGGCTTCCAGTTCGCGTTGTTTGGCGTTGTGGTTGACGTGGTATGAGGTGGCTTGTTGCAGTTTGTGCATTTGTTCATTGGCAAACATTTGTGCGTAGGCGAGGCCAAGGGCGCCGTTGTCGCGCAGGGTGAGTAGTTGTTCGGCAGACAGGGCTTTCAGGCGTTCTTCTTCGATGCGCCAGAAGCCGTTGATGGTGGTTTCCTGGCCTTCGATTTCCACTTTCAGTTCCCAGGGGGCGAGCAGGCCGGCGGTGTGCAGGGTTTTGGCGACGGTGCGCGTGGTCAGGGTGTCCTGGTGCAGGGTTTGCCAGAATTCAATGGCTTTTTGCAGTTCTTCTCCGGGGCTGCCGTCTTCGTTAAAAAGAGCGGGATGTTGTTCATCGGCGGGGACAATGGCTTTTTCTTCCAGGCAGAGCAGCTGTTTGCCGGCTGCCTGCGGATGGTCGACCAAGGCATAGGGCCAGGCGCGCAGGCGTGAGGGGATGTAGCTGGTCAGCCAGCGGCCATCAGCCGAGACAAAGTTGTTTTTATCGGCTTGCAGGGCCATGACAGCCACCAGCAAAACCTCTTCGTTATTGACGACAAAGGCCAGTGGCAAGGCGGTCAGTGCTTTGCTCAGCTCGCTGTGGGCAAGCTCTATCCACATTTGCCGAGCGGCGAAAAAATAGTCTTCAGCCGGGTGCAGGCTTTTGCCTTGCTGGGCTTGCGGGTCCAGGGGGATGAGTTTCTTATACATGGTTTTCCTTTATTGTTTCGATACTGTCATTGTCGGCATCGTTGGCATGGTTGGCGTTGTTTTCAACCTGCAGTTTTGCCAGGCGTTTTTGGGCATCGACGATCAGCGGGTCTGCTTCGCTTTGCACCATGAGGATTTGCTGGCAATAGCCATAGGCTTTTTTCCAGTTTTTTTCTGATATATGCCCAAGCAAACGGTTATAGCCCATGGCCAGGCCCACGGGTCTGGATGCCGGGGTAAGGTTGCAGCCACGGATCAGGGTGTCGTAATTGGCATCAGGTATATGCCAGTTGCTGCCATATACTTCTTCCAGGTGTGCAGCGGCGTTAGCCGGGGCGAGAAACTCGGTGCCGGCGTAGTTCAGCGGCTGCATGGCAAAGGGTTTGAAGTGAAAAAAGCTACCTTCACCCTCGGCTTTGCCAAAACCCATTTCCACCACCTGGCTGCCGTCTTCCAGGGTGAGTGGTTTGGCAAAGAAAAAATCAATGGTGATGCGCGTGGCAACGTGGATGACTGTGGCGTAATACTCATCCGGCTTTTCCTGATATTTTTCAAAATCCGGGCAGATATAGCCTCTGGTTTGCAAGGCTTCCAGCAGGGCGATGCGCGGGGTTGCCCAGGGCAGGCCCACGTCCATATCCTTGTCGTGGGGCAATAGCTCGCCATCGCGCACGATGCCCAGCAAGGTGCCAAAACAGGGGAAAAACGGAATCTTCAGGGCCGCCATATCTTTGTGAAAAGCCAGCAGCGCAGTGCGTGCCAGCCCCACATCCATATATTTTTGCGGTTTGGGCGCTGGTGCATCGGCATCCAGCTGTTTGGGGATGGTCGCCAAATGGGCTTTCAGCCCCTGACGGTAGTATTTAAGCGCCTCTTCCCAGCCTTGCTCGATCATCAGCACATTGCCGTAGTTGTTGCTGGTGATGGCATTGCTTTTGATGTGAGCGTGCTCCTCGGCGTAGGCGTAGGCTTCGGGATAGCGTGATTGTTTGGTCAGCTGCAAAAAATAGAACAACTGCACGGTATGGTGCTGCGGCTGCATGGCGCGCAGCTTGTCCACCTGGCGATAAAAATCCGGCCAGTGTTCCTGCTCAATCAGGGATTGGGCGTATTGCAGCTGTATATCGAAATCATCCGGCGCCAGCTCTGCTGCGCGGCGGCAATAGTCCAGTGCCAGGGCATTGCCCAGACGCAAGCAAACCCGCCCCACCAGTTGCAGGGTGTGGGCGTGATGCGGGCGTATGGCAAGGCTTTTGCGCCCGGCAAGCAGGGCAGCCTCGTGCTGGCCGCTGTTATAGAGGCAGACCGACAACAGGCTCAGGCCGATGCAGTCGTCCGGGCTGTGGGCGAGGTATTGCTGCAACGCCTTTATGGCTGCCGGCCATTTTTTTTGATCCGCCAGCTTTTTTGCACGGCTTAAACCCAGTTGTTTCATGCGCCGCTTACTCCTTTGTGAATACGATTAAAAACCCTGCGTTACCCAATGTCGTCACCCTGCGTTACTCAACGTCGTCACCCTGCGTCCTGCGACTGCGCGCAGGACAGGCTCCGTCGCAGGGTCCATGGATTCTGCGACTGCGCTGCGCTTGCGCAGAATGACGAACGGGGAGCGCTTCGCTTGCGCAGAATGACGAGGTAAAGGCGCTTCGCTTGCGCAGAATGACGGGGGAGGGGTGTCACCCTGCGCTCACCAATGTCGTCACCCTGCGCACCACCACCGTCATCCTGCGCTCACCAATGCCGTCACCCTGCGCGAAGTCGCAGGGTCTATGGATTCTGCGACTGCGCTGCGCTTGCGCAGAATGACGGGGTAAGGGCGCTGCGCTTGCGCAGATACTCTGTTTCCTGTCAAGCCATTTTCAGCAGTTCAGTGTTGAATAACTTACTGCTGTCAAAGTTTTCTCCTGAGAGGTAACAAGCCCATAGTCCCGTCAAATATTTGCGCATAATAGCCACCAAGGCTTGCTTCTTTTTCTTGCCACGTTCGACCAGCTTATCGTAAAAAACCCTGGCATTTGGATCATGGCGGGCTGCTGACATGGCAGGATAAAATAAGGCAGTTCGCAAATAGGCATTGCCAGCTTTGCTCATGCGACCCGGTTTATGTACACTGCTACCAGATTGACTGACCTGTACATCAAGACCTGCCTGACGGCTCACCTGCTTGGCTTTTAGGTGTGACGGAAGAATACTTATTTCTGCAAGAATAGACAGGGCAGAGTTCTCACCAACGCCTACAGCGGTGCATAGGGTGTCAAATGATGCCTTAAGCGTTGGCATGCTATTTAAGAGCTCATGGGCAGCGGTGCGGAGCTTTTCAATACGCTTGTCCAGTTGACGGATGCCTTGCTCTTCATCACGGATCAACGCCTTTAGTGTTGTCTGCGTACTGCTTAGAGCATGCAGCCTGTTTTTGGCTCGGGCACGACTATGTACCAAGCGGTTGATATGGCGCCCTAAACCGCGCAGGTGCAGCAATTCCTGACTGGGAACCACCCAGTGCCTGGGCTGCATCACCTGACCGTATTCAGCCAATAAAGCAGCATCAGTGGCATCAGTTTTGGCATGGTTGAGTTTAGCCTTAGCAAAATGGTGGGTGCTTAGTGGATTGATCACGCACACAGGTAATCCTGCCTGGCAAAGGGCAATGGCCAGATCAACGTAATAAACGCCTGTTGCCTCCAAAACCACCCAAGCCGGTTTGGCTTTGGAAAGATGCTTTGATAACGCCTGATAACCAGCAGCACTCTGGCTGAATTGTTTTGCCTTGCTGTTTTTGCCATCAACACGAATCACCACGTCAATTTTTTTGGCACTGACATCAATGCCTGCGGATACGATGCTCACTTTTCTTTTCCTCCTGGATTTGGCATAATGACCGCCGGTTCCCCGACCTCGCATTTATTGCCTCTCCATTCTCGTCATACGAAGTCTCTTTTAGAGCTCCTTGATACTCTTCGGAGTGGGTAATGAGGCGGGGAGCCAATCTGCACACAAAGTCAGCACAAAGGCTGCTTCCAGAATGACACGGCTTCCCCGACGGATAGATTGAATCTTGACCCTTCAAACGAATAAAAGCAAACATACGAGAATGACGA
>Ga0265295_1002198_pt1 | contig 31924 bp, 28 predicted proteins | sample Munlansysbiofilm_FD_192503 | JGI IMG/M metagenome (GOLD analysis project Ga0265295, IMG submission 192503) | Leachate microbial communities from a municipal landfill in Southern Ontario, Canada - Methane capture system biofilm | ecosystem: Engineered > Solid waste > Landfill > Unclassified ... | reverse complement strand
CACACTGGCCATCATTTTCGGGCTTTTCTTTGCCACCATCATCACCCTGCTCTTTGTGCCGGTGGTGTATCGCCTGTTTTTTAAAGTCTCTTTTAAAAATTATGATTTTAATAAAAAAATGCTGGAGAATTAATAAGCGAAATCCGTAGCCCCGGCATTTATGGAATCGGTAGCTCAGGCAATTATGAAATCGGTAGCTCAGGCAATTATGAAATCGGTAGCTCAGGCAATTATGAAATCGGTAGCCCTGGCATTTATGAAATCCGTAGCCGTGGTATCTGTGCTGGTTATCCGTAGCCCAGGCATTTATGCCTGGGATTGAAATGAAGCGTTGTCAACCCCCCGCCCCTCTCCGGGATTGCCGCAGGCAATCCCGGAGAGGGGCGGGGGGGAGTAATGATAAATAAATTATTCTACGAATGCCTGAGGTACTAAAAAGTATGATTTTAGGAACATTAAACTTAACGAAAGAAGATGCGACATGTTAAATTTGAAAACATATGCGAAGGTTCATATCAGGAGGTTTGTGATTGTGACGGCTGCCTTTGGCTTGCTTGCATTTCAGGCGTGCAGCGATCTGTTTGACTATTCTCCTTACCTCATCGATTTTGATGAATCAAATTCCAATGTGAATCAGAAAAGTATTGACAAATTAAAAAGTAAATCCGCCACCGACACCATCACCATTGCTTTTACCGGCGACACGCACAACTTTTTTGATGAGCTAAATGATTTTGTTGGTAAAATAAACAGCGATTCCCGGATTGACTTTGTGGTTCATGTGGGCGATATTGCAGATTTTGGTTTGCCAAAGCAGTATCTGTGGGCCAATAGCTATTTATCCAAATTAAAAGTTCCATATCTGGTGGCCATCGGCAACCACGACTTGGTGAGTAATGGCAAGGATGCTTACGAGGTGATGTTTGGCGCATTGGATTTCAGCTTTGTCTATCAGCATATCAGGTTTATTTTTTTGAATACCAACAGCCGGGAATTTGCCTTCAACGGGCAGGTTCCCGACATAGCTTGGCTTGCAGAGCGTTTGCAACCGTCCGGCGATTTTGATAAAGCAGTAATCATCTGCCATGTGCCGTCCGGTGATGCCGATTTCGATCCAAACCTGAAAAACGATTTTTACGCTACTATCGGGCGGAATAAAAATGTAATAATGCTGGCACACGGTCATCAGCACCACCATGAGGTGTATTTCCCGATGCACGACAGCATCCCGTTTGTGAATGTGTATGGTGGGGAACACCGAATGGCCACAATCATAAAAATCATCAACAACCAAATCCTGATCGACAATTTTGCATTTTAAATATTTGATGTTTCTGTTATTTGGGATGGCGGCGTTTACAGCGTCCGACGCGCAAACGCTCTCGCCGAAAGCCGACCTGCTGCTTCCGGATTATGTAAAGCTGCAATATGCCGGTGGCATCGGTTTTATGTCGGCAGGGGTGGGCTACACTTTTATCAAAGACCGCCTGGACGTGACGTTTTTTTATGGCTACATTCCGGCGCAACTGCACACCAAAACGCTGCACAGCGTGAGTTTGCAATTTACAGCAAAGCTGATAAAAATCCCTTTGTCAGACAAGTATCAACTATTGCCGTTCAATTTCGGATGGTTTATCCATCACACCATGGGCAACGAATATTGGATAAAACTCCCGGCGCATTACCCGTCGCAATATTATTGGTGGTCGCCGGGACGTACAGCAGGATTTTTTGTGGGTGGCGAACTAAAAACGCCCTGGCTGCGCTCGAAGGTACCAGCGTCGGGCATTGCTTTGTATGCAAGAATCGGCACCCGCGGATTGTATCTGGCAACCAAAGTTGGCAACAGCACACTGCCCGTATCAGAAATTATTGAGCTGGGATTTGGAATTGCTTTGTACCGTTGAAATTTGTTTTTTTTTTTTGAAAGACAGGATTCTTTATTATTACAATGAAATTTTCCATCATCATCGGGTTGCTATTTTTTCTTTTGCTTCGGGTGGCAGCACAGGAGCAAGGCGAGGAGCCGTATGCTTTCGACCTTTCCACTTTTTCGGGGGTTCATCAGGGCAACAGCTACATCACAGCACCCGTCAACATTGGAAACGGAGAGCCTCTATGGTTCGAGGCCAACGTTATGCCCGACTTCATTATTCGCAAGAGCAAAAACGCGCGGCTGATGGGCGTCATCACGCCAGAGATCATTATCCGTATGTATCAGGAAGAATCTTTCCCGGTGCGCACGCCAAGCTACATCCCGCAGATTACCATCTATTATGCGCCCACACCAGATCCCGTTAAGGAGCGAACGATTCTCTTCGGGCGCATAGCCCACCATTCCAATGGCCAGGAAGGTGATTTTTATTTGCCCGGACAAGTGGTAAATCTAAAGTCGGGCAATTTCTCGACAAACTATTTACAAATAGGTGCCATTCGCAGCCGCTACAGCAAAAGACTCGAGGCGTGGCAATTTTTTAGCACACACATCGAAGTGCATCCCAAGGAGTGGACGATTCCTGAGCTTAGGCATCAGTACAGCCCTTTTCGCTGGCAGCTTGCCCTGTCGGTGTATAAAAATCCCTTTGCTAAAAAACCCGACCGCCATAACAAATCCCAGCTTTCGGTAGTTGCCAAAGCCTCCTGGATGTTTGGTGAAGTCGTTGGCTGGGAAACATTCGATTCCGACCGGCTTACACTGGATCTAACCTTCAACCTGCACCCGGGCTTCTTTGAAGAGATCGGCTTCTTTGTCAACTTTTATTATGGCATGGATTATTACAACATCTACTTCAACGAGCACCTTCAGGTAATCCATTTTGGAATTATGACCGAAGGTTTAAAATTCTGATAAGGCTAAATCAAGCGTTGAAAAATCTTGAAAAGGGCAAGTCTGTATCATTTTCTGAGACCGAGTTTGAGGGGTATTCAGAGCAAAATTCCCCGGAGACCAGCTTGAAAAAGGTTTTATATGATTATGGGAGCGTTTTCCCTACTAAGCTTGGGTAGGTAAAAATAAGGTTTTCATTTTTTGCCGGGGATTTAGTTCATTAAGATGAAAAAACCTTATCATTTTTTTTAACCTTAGTGGGAAGCCCGGACAGCCTGATGTCACCGACCTTATTAGCTTATTATTTTAAATTGGTGATTGTTGTATGGTCTTCAAATTACCCGCCTTTTATCGCTGCCGCAGGTAAGGAGTTCTTGTGATTATCACAATGGCTCTTTAGTTTTAAAACCGATATCCAAAGCCGATATTCAGATAGATAGAATACATGTGGAAGGTCACTGTCTTAAAATCCTTTTTAAACAAGTCGTTCAATCCCCAGGTTAGCTCGCTAAATAACTGGAGATGTTTTTGAAGTCTCCACTCTCCTCCCACCAGCGCTCCCCATTGAAAAACGCGTAAGTCATCCGAGAAATCGTAAGGCCCTTTGTCGTCGCCTTCAAAAATCAATTTTGAGCCTGTGGCTCCTCCCTCACGCAGATACCCGTCGTAAACGTAACCCGAAAAATTCCTTTCGATCAAAGAGGAGAAATAGAGGCCTCCATACAAATTCCATCTGCTTGAAAGGTCGTAAACGGCCAGCACCGGGATGGTGAAATAGGAGTTTTTTACGGTGGTCTGAACCATTCCTGTGAAGTTGCCCGTTACTTTTTGCCCGCCATCGCTAATCACTTCTGTATAATAATCCTTTACCTCTGCCTCGGTTTTCATACCTCTGCCTTCGGCCCGCAAGCCTGTGCGAATGCCCCATCTTTGATTGTCGCCCAGCCATTTGGTGAGGTTTGCTTCCAGCCCCAAAGCCAGGGTTGGGTCGTAACGCTCAATTTTTCTAATCTCTATCGGGAATGGGATGGGCGCACTTCCGCCAATGCTAAATCCGGCCCGAATCTGAAATTCGGTGTTTTGAAATAATGAGGACTTTTCGCCGGAAGGCGCATCCTGGGCATTTGCAGCAAAAAAACCAAAAACAACAAGAATGCCTATGATGAATTGTTTAAGCTTCACGTTTGCAGATTTTACTTTTTGGAAACAATCTCCAGATCATCAATCAACAAAGTGCTATTGACACCCCCTTTAAAAAAGTCGCCACCAGCACTTGAACTCATGACCACGGAGATGCTATAACCTCCGTTGGCTAATTTTTGCGGGTCGATGGTTTTGCCGGGCTTTTGCACAAAGGGTAGCTCAAAGGCCGTCCACTGATCTGTTTCGATGGCATCTACCGGGTCGAGATGTGCCACCGACATAAGGTTCTCGTGCGTAAACCGGTTGGTGCCATCCAGCATCAGCGTTCCACCGTTATTGTCATAAAAGATAGCATAAACATCCCAATGGTCTGGGATTTCACCATTTTCATACTCTTCAATCACCAGCTCGCCCTGCGCATTTTCTACCACCTGAACAAAGACGTCGCCACCCTGGTACTTAAAGTAGCCTTTTAAAGTATCGGGGACAAGTTCAATAGGGATGCCCATTTTAACAGCCAGCAATGGACTGCTGATGGCGGCGCTAACATCAAAAGTTCCCATAAAAATATTACCTGCTGCAATGGGTTTATTAAACATGATGCCCAACTCGCCTGTGCGACGGGTGGTTAATTTGAGCGCCCGGCCGGTGCGTCCGGCTTCGGTGTAGGTGGTAGGATAGAGGTCAGGCGGCGTTTCGCCAGCGGTGATGGCAAATCCTGCATTACCACTTGCCCAGTCCATAAGATTATCACCGTTTTCGTTTACCTCATAAAACACGTAGTATTTTCCACTCTCATTTAGTCTGAAATGCTCAAAACCGTAATACGGTGATAATCCCGCAATGATAAAAGTGACCGTGTATTCTTTGATGTTTTTACCATTCTCTGAGGTAACGGTGTAGATATGTGGCCGGGTGAAATCGAGCACTGTGCCGTTTTCGGGAGAAATGGTGGCTCCCTTGGATAAGGTAAACACAGGTGCCTGATTCTCTAAATCGGTATCGGGTTTTACACGTATGGTGACGCGGTTGTTCTCTATCACAGGATCCGCTTTAAGGATTTCCTGCGGCACGATGACCGAAAGAATATCCGCTTCGCTATTCAAAGCCTCGTCTTTGGTACACGACGAAAATGCCAAAGCTGCAATCAGAAAGAAAAACAAATGTCTGGTTTTCATAAGAAAATGATTTATCAATTTTTAATCAATATCCGTTTTATCGTTGTCACACGCGGCAAAAGTACAAGTTAAATCCAAACATGCTCACAATTTTTGCTGCAGTAAGCGCAACGGTAAAATTACTACAACGAACACCTTATGGCCATTGGTTTTGCAGTGCAGCTTTTCTCCAGGCCACAGTCACGAAGGGAATGCTGCCAAAGCCGGAAGCCTCAGCTCAAACTTTGGCATGCCGGCCGGGCGATGTTTGCGGTGGGGCTTTCCTTTAAGCAATTTACAAAATGGTTTAGAAATAAAAGTTTTTAAAGCCTGCGAACGGTAAGACCAATCTCAAGAATAGGCTGAACCACTTTTTTGATCCGACGGAGTAAAAAAGATGCGCAATTTACCGGAGGATTTGGAAATAAAATTATTTTTGTGCGATGAAGACAAAAACAAACGATAAAAGTATGATCACGAAAAAGAGCAAATGTAAACATAATGTACCAGATCTGGTACATTTAAAAGACACAAAGGGGTCATAAAAACAAGTTAGCAATAATTATAACAAACCTCGTAATAATATGATTTGGAAGAAAAAACTTGAGTTATCAAAGCTGATTGAAATAGGGTCAATCAAACCTTTACAACGTTCAAATTTTTCGATTGTTGTGATTGATGATGATTATGATTATCCAATCAAGCAGATACTTCTTAACCTAAATTTTGTTGTAACACAATACAGTGATATTGAAAACATCAAACAAATACAACCCTTTGATATTGTTATTTGTGATATTAGAGATGTAGGTAAAGCATTTGACTCAAAATATGGTGGAGGCTATATAGTTAAAGAAATTTCATTAAATTATCCTTTAAAGTATATTATTATTTGTAGTGCAAGTACATTTGATGTAAATTTCAATGAATATTTCCAGCTTTCTGACAAATCAATAGTAAAAGGAGCCGATTCATCAGACTGGGCTAAAATTCTAGATAATGCAATTGCAGAATTAAGTTCACCTGTAAAAATTTGGGGAAGGACAAGAAAGTATCTAATAGCAAATAATGTGTCTCTCAAAATCATTAATAATATTGAGCAAGGATACATTAGGAGTTATTTGAAAGGTGATAGTAAATTATTATCTCGAAGTCTTAAGAAGAACCAAAGTTTGCTTTCAAACGAGTATGTATCATTAACACTCAATACCTTATTAAATCTAACAACAAACCTAATTAGTAATGCAATATAATGAAAGAAGATTCAAATAAAGAACTGCTAAAATATTTCATTCATGAAGTGACTCAATTGAATGCAAACATAAAGTCTCATTCAGAATTATTATCAAAAGGAGTTAATGATAAAATGGGAGTACTACACCATTCAACAGTTATCAATGAATGTTCAACTGTTATGTCAGTTTTAATTGAGATTGTGTCATTTCGCTTAAACCCAAATTATTTTAAATCTGCTGATAGAGACTATCGAAACATTCATGGCAAGTTTCACAAGAGTTTTTTATCATTTAAAAGAAGAATGAAAGAAAAGTCATTAACTTATAAGTTAAACTGTGATGTTGACTGTTTGGTTAAAGTATACCCTGTTATTGATACATTACCATATCTCTTAATAGATAACGCAATAAAATATTCACATAAAGACGGACATATCACTACTGATATTTTCGATTTAGGTAAATATATACAAATAGTTGTTGAGAATTTTGGACCGGAGGTTTATGAAAATGAACATGAGTTTATTTTTAATAAGGATTATAGAGGTAAAAACGCAATTATAGTTAATCCTATTGGGAATGGCTTAGGATTAAACATTGTTAAGAGTATTTGTGATTTACATAATGGGACTGTTAAGGTACTATTTGGAAACAAAGAATACACACTAAATGGAATTAATTACAAATCATTTGGAATAGAAATAACACTTCCAAAGAAATAACTATTGCCAACAAAAAATATAGTGCATTTGGCACAAAGTGCGAAAAAAGAAGATGGTAGCAATAAACAAACATAGTAGTGAATTGAAAGTTTGGAGCGTTGAAATGCCAAACGCACTATATTCAAACCGTTAGCAAAAATACTAAGACAGGATTTCACATAAAACAAAAAAGATATGGCAAACTCAATATTTTCGACGTATAGTACCGCTGAAAATCGGGTAACATCTACAATTCTAGCAGTTTTTGAAAAACTAAATTCTTCAACTGTAACAAGAATTTTACAGGTTTTAATGGAAGATTCAACAATTGAACTAATCAAATATGAAAATCAAGTAAAATCTTCAGATTCTGTGCCCGATGGAAGAATAAAAGGAATGTTCGATTATATTATTGAAACTAAAGTTGTTCCGAATGGAATAAATAAAAAACAGATAATTAATCATTGTAAATTTTTAAAGTATGACTTTTCAAGGTTGTTGATTCTTACACCTGATTTTGATTATCCTAAAGCATTAAAAGAATTAGATTCAAAATATTCAGACAACATCATTTGGGGAAATTTTGACAGAATAATTGAAGGAATTAATTCAGTTATACAAGAATCAATTCTGTTATTGGATAGAGAGAAGTTCTTATTATTAGAATTGAAAGAATTTTTAATAAATCAAAGATTGACATCTGAAGATTATACACGAAAAGCATTAATTATTCCAGCAGGTTCAGCGTGGGGATTTTATAAAAAGTATTCGATATATAAATGTCAAGCAAATAGAACTTTTCAGCAGTCAAGTTATATGGGATTCTATGCAGATGGACAAATCAAAGAGTATTTTCCGAAAATTCTAGGGTATATTGAAAACCTCAATATTCAAATAGACAATCTCAATACTGTAGAAATAATAACCTTAAACGGTGCTAAAGAACAAGATATTAGAAACAGAATTATTGAAATCAAAAAAAACTTGCAACCAAATGAATGGAATGAAAATTTTAAATTTATGATATTGACTGAAATTACAAATCCAGAAACACACAAAAATGATAATCCAATTTATAATGATAAAACCTCATATTCGGACAAAGGAACTGCTTTTGTTCAAAGACAAACGTATTTAAATATTGATGAAATAAAAGGAAAAAAATTTACTAGTGAATTATCAAGTACTTTTGCTAACAAGGGGTGTAGCTAATGTGGGTTGACATTGGAACTTCGGAGCGGTTTCGCCCGCTCGGGCGTTTTCGTCGGGGGACGAAAACGTAACACGCTCTCCCACACTTGCCACACCCCCAGCCGTTGGCAACAAGTGTAAAAAGACAGACGAGCAGACAGATACGATAGTGATAAATTAAAATAAGAAAGGATTTAGCTTTTTGACAGGACAGTGCAAATTTGATGGAAATTTATTTTGTTTTTTCTTCCCCCCGCAAAAAAAGAAGAAAGAAACCCCACCCACATTGCAGCACATTTGCAAGCCCCACGAGCCGACGCTCAAAACCAAAGCTTGCAAAAGAGCTGCAATTTTGCTTACGCACCCGTGCTAAATTGTTACTTTTGAAAATAAAAAATTGATTTATATAAATGGCTAATAAAATTTCACTTTCCCGATTAGAAACCTTCCTTTTTGATGCATGTGACATCCTCAGAGGTAACATGGACGCATCTGAATACAAGGAATACATCATTTCCATGTTGTTTCTAAAACGGGTAAACGACCAGTTTGAAGTGCACCGTGACAGAAGAAAGAAAACATTGACGGATGTTCGTGGTGTGAGTGACCCAGAAATTCTTTACGGAGAACTGGAAAGACAAAATGCACCTGAATATGATTTCTTTGTTCCCCTTGCTGCACGTTGGAAAAAACTTGAAGGCGACCCTGAAACCTATATTGACAGTGAGGGCAACGAACAGCGTTATAATTTCATTAAAGATTTGACAGAAGAAATTGGCGACCATCTAAACAAAGCTTTAGCTGCTTTGCAGGAAGCCAACCTTGACAAACTGGACGGTGTATTCAATCAGGACAACATCAACTTCAACAAAACATTTGGCAAAAACAATAAGCAAATCAGTGATGAAGATTTGCGAAAACTCATTCAGCATTTCAACAGAATGAATTTGCGGGATGATAATTTGGAGTTCCCCGACCTGATGGGTGCTGCGTATGAATATCTCATTAAACATTTTGCCGACAGTGCCGGAAAGAAAGCCGGAGAATTCTACACGCCAAACGAAATTGTAAAACTACTGGTAAACATTTTAGAGCCTGGAGAAAATGCCGAAATCTACGACCCTACCGTGGGAAGTGGCGGTATGTTGATTGAATGCAAAAATTATGTGGAAAGCCGATACGGCTCAGCACGCAACGTCACCCTATACGGACAAGAGAAGAGCGGAACGGTTTGGGGCTTGTGTAAAATGAACATGCTGTTCCACAACATTTACGACAGCAAAATCTTGAATGGCGATACTTTGCTTAATCCTTTACATCAGGAGCATGGCGAACTGAAAACCTTTGATATTGTGATAGCCAATCCGCCTTTTTCGCAGGATTATAGCACCACTAACATGAAATTCAAAGAGCGCTTTAGTTTTTGGATGCCCAACAAAGATAAAGCCGATTTCATGTTTGTGCAGCACATGGTGGCTTCGTTGAACAATGCCGGACGTATGGCCGTGGTAATGCCGCACGGAGTGTTGTACCGCGGTGGTGAGGAAAAAAAAATCCGGGAATGGCTCGTTGGTCGTGGCTATCTGGAAGCGGTGATTGGAATGCCTTCTGCCTTGTTTTATGGAACGGGCATTGGTGCTTGTGTATTGGTGATAAACAAAGCCGGAGCACACGAAAGAGACCATGTGCTGTTTATCAATGCCGACCGTGAATACAAAGAGGGCAAAAACCAAAACAAACTTCGCCCGGAAGATTTGGAGAAAATTGCATACACCTACCGACACAAAAAGGAAACACCCAAATACAGCAAGTTAGTGGCAAAGAGCAAAGCCATTGATGAACACAACAATCTGGAGAACGAAGATTTCAATTTCAACATTCGCAGGTTTGTGGACAATGCACCGCCACCCGAACCGCAGGATGTGCATGCCCACTTGCAAGGCGGCATTCCTGAAAGTGAAGTAAAAGCATTAACCGATTATTTCAACTGCTATGCAGGTTTGGAAGCCAAGTTGTTTGAGCCATTAAAACCAAACTATTTGAAATTTTTTGAAACTCTTGCTCACAAAGAGGACATTAAAAAACTGTTTGATGAAAGTCCTGAAATAAAAACTGCTTTTGCCCAATACACCCAAGCCATTGCCGAATGGTGGCAACAGCAAATTCCTGCTATTGAGCAATTACCCCAAGGACAAGCCAATGTGTTTGACCTTTACCATGATTTTTCCCGAACGCTGACCGAGAAGCTAAACGCACTACCCATTTTAGACGACTTTAAAAGCCGTGGTTCGTTTGCTGCATACTGGAACAGCATTACCAACGACATAAAAAGTGTGATTGCCAGCGGATGGAATGCCGAACTGATACCCGATGATGAAATTTTGCAAAGCCAGTTTCCTGAAGTGCTGAAAGAACTGAAGGACAATGAAGCAAGGCGTGACGAACTGCAAGCCAATTTTGACGAAGTAAACGAACTGGAAGATGATGTTTGGAATGAAGAAGATTACGAAGTATGGCGCAGCAAGGAACTGAGAGAACACAAAGACAGCATTAAAGAACTGAAAGGTGAACGCAAAGAAGCTGACAAGGAATATAAGTTGCTGCTCAAACGATTAAAAGCCAATGAAAAAGCATTGAAAAAACAACCCGAATTGACGGAAGAAGTTGCTGCTTTAGCCAAGGAAGCAGAAAAACTGCTTGCCGAAGTGCAACGATTGGATGCACGGCTTAAAACGGAAGAAAACCGAATAGCCAAACACAGTGAACTGGAAGAAGAACTAAAAGTGTGCAAACGAAAAATTAAGGAAATAAAAGACCGCAAACAGGCATTGGTGGACCAGGCACGCCTGCTCATTACACCCGAAGAAGCCAAAGAACTCATAATGCAACGCTGGCTGCGAACCTTGCAACAAACCGTGAACGATTATTTGCAAGCCCACCAACGCCAATTGTTGCAGGCAGTTGAAAATGTTTGGGAGAAATACACAACTACGCTGCACGGGATATTGAATGCACGAGATTTGGAAACAGAAACGCTTACAAACTTCTTAATCGAATTAGGATATGAGTAAGTGGAATGAAAAAATATTCGGAGAGGTAGCAACGACTTCAAAAGGAAGATTGACTTTGCAGTCAGAAGCAAAGGAGCATGATTTTTTACCTTTAATTAATACAGATGCAGTAAACGGAAAACCTACTTTATTCGGATACTCAAAAGGAGCCGTTCTTTGCGAATCAGATGATGTATTAATGCTTTGGGACGGAGAAAGAAGTGGATTAGTGGCGATTGGATATTCTGGTGTAGTTGGTTCAACTTTCGCTAAACTTTCGCCAAATGACTTTATTGACTCAAAGTATCTATTTTACTTTTTAGATTCAAAATTTTATTGGATTCAAGGACAAAGAACAGGAACGGGTGTTCCGCATGTTCCAAAAAATCTTGATAAAATTCTTTGGGTAAAATATCCTGAAAATAAAACCGAACAACGCCAAATCGCCCGCATCCTCTCCACAGCCGATGCGGTGATAGAAAAAACCCAAGCCGCCATAGCCAAATACAAAGCCATTAAGCAAGGTATGTTGCAGGATTTGTTTACCCGTGGTATAGACCTAAACACCAACAAACTCCGCCCCCGCTACCAAGATGCACCGGAGTTGTATAAAGAAAGTAAGTTGGGGTGGATACCGAGGGAGTGGGTTGAAAAGTCCTTAGAAGAATCAACTGACTATGTAGATTATAGAGGTAAGACACCGCCAAAAAGTGATTTTGGGGTTTTTCTTGTAACTGCTAAGAACATACGATTTGGATATATTGACTATGAAATCTCAAAGGAATACATCCGAGAAGATTCATTTGAAAGTGCAATGTCGAGAGGTAAGGTAAAACTTGGAGATGTTTTATTTACAACAGAAGCTCCTTTAGGTAATGTTGCTCAAATAGACAGAGAAGATGTTGCATTGGCACAAAGGGTAATTAAGTATAGAGGATTTGACAACCTACTTGATAATGACTATTTAGCTCTTTGCTTAATGTCTGATGGATTTCAGCGACAACTTTTTTCAGAAGCAACTGGAACAACAGTATTAGGAATCAAGGGAAGTCGATTACACAAACTAAAAATAACTATCCCTAGATTGGATGAACAAAGGTTTATTGTGAAGAGACTAAAGGCAATAGACAACAAGCTCCAAACCGAGCAAACCTACTTACAGAAAATGCAAAGCCTAAAAAAGGGATTGATGGAGGATTTGTTGAGTGGGAGGAGGCAGGTGAAAGTGAATGAGGAATTGGTAAAACAAAACGAGAACTAATATGGCTGAATATATCAATGTAGAAAAACCGTTTTTAGATAAGTTACGCCAATTAGGTTGGCAAGTGATAGACCAGGGCATTGGCGTTCCGCAAGACCCTGCAAAAAGTTTGAGAGAACATTTTAAACAGGTGTTGCTACCTCAAATATTTAAAGACACCATAAAGTCCATCAATAAAACAGCAGACGGTAGAGAATGGCTTACTGACAGACAACTGGATGAATTGCTTACAGAGATTCAAAGTTTTTCGGGTAAAACCTTGCATGAAGCCAATAAAGAAATTCACCGCTTATTGATTAAAGGCACAACGGTAAACAAAAACGAACTGACAGGAGAAGTAAACCCAACGGTTCGTTTGGTGGATTTCAAGAATTATGAAAAGAACAGGTTTATTGCCATCAATCAATTTCGTTTGCTTACTCCGGGAGCAAGCCGTCAGGGCATTATTCCCGATATTGTTTTGTTTCTGAATGGTTTGCCATTGGTAGTGGTTGAGGCAAAAGATTTTGATGTGGCGGAACCTTTAAGCGAAGCATTTTTGCAGATTACCCGATATGCCAATACCAGAGAAGATGATTACGGAGTTAAAGAAGGCGAAGAACGGCTTTTTCACTACAATTTATTCAGCATCATCACCCACGGACATGAAGCCCGTGTGGGAACCATTAGTGCCGATTTTGATTTTTACAACAATTGGGTGGACATATTTCCCGAAGAATATAAAACGGTTGCTTTCCCACCTGATGAAGAAAGGCAGGAAGTAATGATTTGCGGAATGCTCAACAAAGAAATCTTGGTGGACATTCTGAAACACTACACGCTATTTATGGAAATCAAGAAAGGCGTGGAAGTGAAAATTGTGTCTCGTTACAATCAATACAGAGCCGTTGGCAAAATCATTCGTAATCTCCGTGAAGGAACAAACCCCAAAGAGAAAGGTGGCGTGGTTTGGCACACACAAGGAAGCGGAAAAAGTTTGACTATGGTGTTTCTTATCCGAAAACTCCGCAGCAGTGATGATTTAAAAGACCTGAAAATTATTTCCATCGTTGACCGTGTAGATTTGGAAGAACAATTGGCAGACACTTTGAAATATGCCAATGAATCATTGTCCATCATTGACAGCAAAACAGATTTGAACCTTTTGGATGATGATACCGGAAACTTAAATCTGGTGATGATTCACAAGTTTTTGGCAGACAACAATGTTTCAGCACAATCGCTGATTGATGCCGGAGTAGTTCCCAAGTTTGAAAAATTTGAAACCATCAACAACAGCGACCGCATCTTACTGATGGTAGATGAAGCCCACCGAACACAAGGCGGAGACATGGGCGATAATCTATTCAATGCTTTTCCGCAAGCCGTCCGAATTGGATTCACAGGAACTCCATTACTAACCGAAAGACACGAAATCAAAACCCATGAACGATTTGGTGGTAAATTGGATGAAAACGGAGAACCGTGGATTGACAGCTATAAATTTGACAAAGCTGTGGCTGACAGAGCCACTGTTGAAATCAAGTATATCGGAAAAGTTTCCAACGATAAAATAGATGATAAAGAACTGTTTGATGCTGATTTTGAAGACCTTTTTCAGAAAAGAACTCAGGAAGAAAGAGAAGAAATTCAAAGGCGTTACGGTTCATTCATTGCCTATCTCGAAAGCAAAGACCGTATTGCCGAAATAGCTAAAGACATTGTTGAACATTATTTCACCGATATTTTGGTGAATGGCTTTAAAGCACAAGTAGTGGCTTCAAGTATTGTGGCAGCTGTTCGCTACAAGTATGAACTGGAAACTGCAATCAAAGAGAAAATTGCTCAATTGAAAGCATTGCCTGATGGTGAAAGAGATGATGAACGCATTAAGCAACTGGAATTTTTAAAAGTAGCTGCCGTTGTTTCGGGCATGGGAAATAATGAACCCGGCTATATAAGCAAGGCAAGAAGTGAAGCCAAAGATTGGGATGCTGTAAACAGTTTCAAAAAAGACTTTGATTATTCACAAGAAGAAGGTGGTCAATACAAAAAGCCCGAATCAGGCATAGGAATTTTATGTGTTTGCGACCGTTTGTTGACTGGTTTTGATGCACCGATTGAGCAAGTCATGTATTTGGACAAAATCATGAAAGAGCATGACTTGTTCCAAGCCATCACAAGAGTAAACAGAACCAAAAAGGGTAAAACCTTCGGGCTTATTGTGGATTATATCGGTATCACCAAACATTTACAACAAGCATTAGGAATTTATACCGACAAGGACAAAGAAAAGGCACAGCACTTTCTCAATGTATTCCGTGACATCAATAAAGAAATCCCTGTATTGGAAGCTCGTTATAAAAGGGTTTTGAATCTCTTTACAGAAAACAATCTAAACGAAATTGAAAACTTCCTGAATCAGATATTTGCAGACCCGACTGCCGAGTTTGAGTTTGCTGAAAGTTGTATTGAACAAGCCAAGAATATAAAATTCAGAGCCGAATTACTGACTTATTCAAAAAGTTTTTTCGATAGTTTGGATTTGCTTTTCAATACTCATGCAGGTGGTGAATATTGGGTTATCGCAAAACGATTGGGTTACTTGCTTTGGAGAATTAAAGACCGATATAAAGACGAAACAATGGACTTGAAGTGGGCTTCACAGAAAGTCCGCCAGCTAATTGACAAGCATTTATATTCTTTAGGTATTGACACAAAAGTTCAACAGGTTTCTATCCTTTCAGATGAGTTTAAGACAAAAGTTGATTATCTAAACAAAACACCAAAATCGAAAGCATCTGAAATGGAACATGCCATTCGTTGGCACATCAAAGTGAATCTTGAAAAAGACCCAACATTATACAGTCGTTTCAAAGACCGCCTTGAAACAATTTTAAATTCATACAAAGAGAATTGGGAAGAAATAGTAAAGCAGCTTGAAGGATTACGAGAAGAAATGGCTGAAGGAAGAAAAGTGGAAACCGAAGGCGTTTCAGTTGTTGAAGCACCATTTTATGAAATTCTGAAATCTGCTCTGCCTATTGAAGATGAAAAAGAGATTGAGAAAACAAAGGAATTGTCACATACTTTGATACTCATTCTGAAAGAAACAGCACAGATAAATAACTTCTGGAATAAACCAGCAGAACAGCGTTTGATTTCGGGACGAATAGAAGACGAAATTTATTATTCACGAATTAACGGATTGACTGGAAAAGCAGCAGAATTGACAACAGAACTTTTAAAGTTGGCTAAAAACCGTGAAGCAGAATTAAGATGAAGTTAGACAGTATCCATATTGACATTGAAAAAACCGAAAGAAGAAAAACGGTGAGTATTTTCATTGAACGAAATGGTTCAATAAAAGTGCTTGCCCCCATTACAGCGAGTGACGACAAAATTGAAGCGGCTGTAAAAGCAAAAGAGTATCAAATATTTCAGAAACTGGCTAAATGGAAAGAACTTAATCAGGGAAAAGTAAAACGAGAATATGTCAATGGACAATCCTTTCTTTATTTAGGCAGAAATTACCGTTTGCAAATAACCGAAAATCAAGATGTGCCATTGAAAATTTCTGGTGGTTTCTTTCATCTTGACAAAAAGTATTTACCAAAAGCGGAAAAGGTTTTTAAGGATTTTTATCGTGCAAAGGGTCTTCAAAAAATTGAGGAACGACTTAAATTGATAGAAGAAAAGTTTCAAACAAAACCAACAACTATAAAGGTTTTGGAACTTCAAAACCGCTGGGCATCATGGACACCCAAAAACGGGCTGAATTTTCACTGGAAATGTATCATGGCTCCTGTTTCGGTGCTTGACTATATCATTACCCATGAAATGGTTCATTTAAAACATCCTAATCATTCACCTGAATTTTGGAATGAACTCGACAAGAAAATGCCCAATTACCGTGAATATGAAGATTGGTTAAAAAGAAACGGAGTAAAAATGTCATTATGAATTCATAGCCAACCCACAGTCGTAAGCACATTTGCAAGCCCACACGAGCCAACGCACAGTCCAAAGGCTTGCAAAAGAGCTTCCGCCTTTCCTGCCCACGTAACCGCCTTTCAGGGCGGTTTTAGGATTGCCCACGCTCAAAAAAACAAAATAAATTTGTGCTTCGTGGATAGGTTAGTGCAGGTTGAGAATGACAAGAAAATAAAGCTAAATAAATGATAAACAGACGAGTATGAATGAACGCCAGTTGCCAACACGCGGTATAGTTAATTGCCGGTGCAGTGGGTATTCGAGCGGCACAGCTCGTATCAAAAGTACTTGTAACTTGACAGGAAAGTGCATCGAAATCGGCAACTAACCATACCGCCATACGTTGAACTAAACCGCCCCTATCGGAGGCGGTGAATTTTTGTTAATTTTAGGCTTATTAATCTAAAATATAACAAAATGAAAAGTTCAGATTCAATGCTCACCCAGCGGATGACCCGCGAGATGCAAGTTCGTAATTACAGCGAAAGAAGCATCAAATCTTACACTTCACTCTTGTCAAAAATAGTAAAACATTTTGGCATTCCTCTGGATCAAATTAGTGGAAATCAGGTAAAAGATTATTTGCACCACCGCGTTGTAGTGGAAAAGGTTTCAACATCCGCGATAAACCAAACCATCAGCGCATTTAAGATCTTACACGAAGATGTGTTGGGCAGGGAATGGGAAACCATAAAGATCAAGAGGCCAAGACGCAACCAAAAGTTGCCCGTTGTCCTGTCATTGGAAGAAGTTGAGAAGCTGATTTCAGCCACTCTAAACCTCAAGCACAAAGCCCTGCTGGCACTGGCCTATTCGTCCGGGGTAAGGCGTGAAGAAGCCCAGCAGATGAAGCCCTCAAACATTGATTCATCACGCATGTGTGTGAATGTTACCAACGGCAAAGGCCGAAAAGACAGACGTACCATACTCTCAAAAAAAGCACTGGAGCTGCTCAGGACTTACTACAAAGCCGTAAAGCCGTCGGTTTATTTGTTTGAATCAAATCAGAAAAAGGGAGGATATCTTTCTGGCTCTACCCTTGATAAGATTGTAAAGCGCAGTGCGGAAAAAGCAGGTATCCAAAAAAAGATTTCTTTTCACACCCTGCGCCATACTTTTGCCACCCATTTGCTGGAAGCAGGAGTAAACATAAAGTTGATTCAAAAGTTCTTGGGTCATAGCTCTATCAAAACCACCATGATCTATCTGCACATCGCCAACGTTGAGCCGGGTAGTATTTCATCTCCGCTGGACGATTTGGATATTTAACTCAATGGAGGTGAAATGGAAAATACACGTCAAGGCATGGAGTTGGCACAAGTGCTGGCAAACCATGGCGAAGAATTTCTCTCAAAAAATCAGCTGTGTCCCGAGCAGATCAAAGCTTTCAATGCCATCATCACTTGCCGTACATCGGTGTTGGGCGGGCATGCATCAATATGCGATACTTGTGGGCACACGCAGCAGGCTTATAATTCATGTCGCAACCGGCACTGTCCAAAGTGCCAGTTCATAAAACAAGTGCAATGGATCGACAGGTTGAAGGCTTCGCTTCCCCCCATCAAATACTTCCATTTGGTTTTTACCATCCCACAGTGTTTGCACAAAACACTTTATATCAACCAGTCAAGCGGGTATTCAATCCTGTTTAAATCGGCATGGGAAGCTTTGAAGCAATGCCTGGCAAACCCGAAGTACCTTGGAGCACAAACCGGTGCTGTTGCAGTTTTGCATACGTGGGGGCAAACTCTCACCTATCACCCGCACATCCACATGATTGTCCCGGCAGGCGGACTTTCGAGCGATGAAATGGAATGGGTTCGTTCAAACCAAAAATACCTGCTTCCGGTAAAAATACTCAGCGGAGTGTTTAGGGCGGTTTTTTCAAGACTCTTGCAGCAGGCCATTTCAAAACAGCAGATCAAGCTGCCTGATGATTTGGAGGATTTTGATCAACTCAAAACGAAAATGTATGCGAAAAACTGGGTAGTCTTTGCCGAAAAACCACTTGCCGGCCCCCAAAGGGTTGTCAAATATCTGGGCAGATACACCAACAGGGTTGCCTTTACCAACAGTCGTCTTGTGGCCGACGAAGGCGGCAAAATTTCTTTCAGTTACAAAGATTACAGCATGGGTGGGGTAATAAGGTCGATGTCGCTGGATGCCAGTGAGTTCATTAAGCGGTTTTTCCGCCATGTGCTTCCCTGCGGGTTTTACAAGATCAGGTACTTCGGTATTATGGCACAGTGCAATATGACTACCAAGCTGGCACTGTGCTTCGAACTGCTGGAAAAGGCGGCTTATTATCCACAATTGCAGGGATTGCCGGCCATTGAGGTTTTACAGATGGTAACAGGAATCGATCCCTTTGTTTGCCCGCATTGCAAAAAAGGCAGGATGCAAGCCATAAGTTTATGGATGGATAAACATGCTGAACCCGGATAAGGGCTTCATTTTTTGCCCCGATCTTTGAAATAAATTTAATCATCAAATGAGGTAAAATATCATCATGGAAAAAGTATGCCTAAACGTAAGCGATCTTCAGCCAAAATCAAGAGCTACAAGGATAAATGCAAGTCGCTTTGCAAAAATCCCTAATGGTTTTAACACGCTTCAAACATGGGCGGTAGTAAGGATGCCCATAGCAGATCGGCATAGTTCAACTTTATTTTATCAATCATTCCCCAACTGCTTCGTGTAAAAGTCTCCTCCTTTTTTCTTTCCAGTATAGTTTTTTTCAATACTTTTGGGGGAACGATTGATAAAATACTTAAACGTTGGCAGTAATGCAAAGAAAAAAATAACATGAAGATAATTTTCATAATAACATTGACATTTTTTACTGTAATCTCTTTCGGACAGGAGTGGAAAAATGTAAAAGGGAAACCAAAAGACTTAAAAGAAAGTTTCCAGTATTTAGATAAAATGTTTGACGACACGACAAAATATACATACATGACCCTTCCTTCAGATGTTGTATCTGGAAGACTATACTCATTTGGACTCGGAATGTGGATTAGAAATAATTGGGGATTGTGGGGTAATAGTGATTTAAAAAAATATTTTGTTGAAAATGGAATTAATCATCCAGACATTAGTTCAGGAATTATACTCTCAGAGTACCACAACTATCTTAATCATAGACCATATGAGTTAAAAAGAGAAGTTGATTCATCACTCCTTAAATTGAATGATAAAGAGTTAATTGAACATATGGAATCGAAAATGACAAAACCTATTGGCTTATTAAAATTTTATCCTGTTGATGATACGATTGTTGTATATGTTTCCGCAACTGAAAAAAGATTTCTAAAGAAAGAGAAGAAATCAATTAGAGCAATAGCCAAAGTGATTAAACACAAAAATAATGAGTTGATTGTCGAACTTTTAAAAATACCCCTTGACAAAAAACAATCAACTGAATATGAAGTAGGCCAAGAAATTAATGTTGATCCCTTTTGGTGTGAATTGATTCCTCCTAAAAATTGGAAATGGAATTAAAAAGCACATACTGCCAACACGCAATAAAAAACATAGGGCGGAAAATACTAAATTTGAACGACATAACATTTAATAAACGGCTTGGTAGCATGATAGGCAGGAGCTTTGAAATGCCCTACGTTTCTTATTGCCCAAACGTTGTCTACAATAGTTGGGCGGGAGCCATAAATGCCAGATATTTAAACCAATGATTAAAAATAATCGGAAATTTGTACAAAAAACATATTATGCTGACAAAGGAAAAATAAAGAAGGTTATTGATTCGCTACCTGAGAAGATAACAGCGGATGAATTAATCAATAGAATTATCCTTCTTGACAAAATCGAAAAAGGGCTTGATGACGTTGAAAAAGGGAATGTTTACACAACTGAAGAAGTTGAGAAAAAATTGAATAAATGGCTAATTTAGTCTGGACAGACAGAGCTCTTTCTGATCTTGAAGATATTGGTGATTATATATCAAAAGATTTTTACTAAAAAGGATAAACTACTTTCGGGTTACGGATTGAATCTCATCATTTTAGTTTCATGTTCCAATCAATGTCTGAAAGACTTCCACGTCCTTCCTTCTTTTAATACATCGAGTTGCGGAGTTCTTTTATTTTGTCGCTAAGGATGTAGTCGTCGTAATCCATGCGTTTGTCGATAAAGCCTTTGGGTGTAAGCTCGATGACGCGGTTACAAACCGTTTGTATAAACTCGTGGTCGTGCGATGACATGAGAATGCTTCCTTTGAATTTTACAAGCGTATTGTTAAAAGCCTGTATCGATTCCAGGTCGAGGTGGTTGGTGGGCGTATCCAACATCATCACATTGGCATTTCGCAGCATCATCCGCGCTATCATACACCGCACTTTTTCGCCTCCCGAAAGCACCTTACACTTTTTGTATATTTCGTCGCCCGCGAAAAGCATTTTGCCGAGGTAGCCCCGTAGATAAAGCTCGCTGGTGTCGTCGGAATATTGCCCAAGCCAGTCGACCAGGGTTTTGTTTGACTTAAAAAAATGTTCGTTTTCCAGTGGCAGATAGGCATGGGTAATCGTTTGTCCCCACTCAAAAGTCCCGCTATCGGCGGTATCATTGCCATTCAATATTTCAAAAAGGGCAGTCATGGCGCGTGTGTCGCGCGAGAGGAATACAATTTTATCCTCCTTTTCCATGCTAAAGCTCAGGTCGCGGAAAAGCATTTCGCCTTGCGCACGCTTGCTCATCCCCTGTACTTCAAGGATGCTGTTGCCGGCCTCGCGCTCAGGCGTAAAAACAATGCCCGGGTATTTGCGTGTCGATGGTTTTATCTCTTCAATATTCAGCTTCTCTATCATCTTTTTGCGGCTGGTGGTTTGTTTCGACTTGGACACGTTGGCCCTAAAGCGCGCAATAAACTCCAGCAACTCCTTCTTCTTTTCTTCGGCTTTTTTGTTGTGATTGGCTTGCTGCCTCAGCGCCAGTTGGCTGGATTGATACCAAAAACTGTAGTTGCCCGAAAACAACTGCACTTTCCCAAAATCGATGTCCACCGTATGCGTACATATCGAATCGAGGAAGTGCCTGTCGTGCGAAACCACCAAAACCGTATTCTCCAAATTCGACAGATAGGTCTCCAGCCAATCTACGGTTTCCAGGTCGAGATCGTTGGTTGGCTCATCGAGCAACAAATTGTCGGGCTTGCCAAAAAGCGCCTGAGCCAGCAGCACTTTCACTTTCTGCTTACCATTTAGCTCTTTCATGCGTTTGTCGTGCAGCTCTTCTTTTATTCCCAGGCCGCTCAAAAGCGTTGCTGCATCATTTTCGGCATTCCAGCCATCCATATCTTCAAACTTCTGCTCCAATGCCGCAGCCTGCAAACCATCAGCTTCCGAAAAATCGGGCTTGGCATACAAAGCATCTTTTCGGTTTATGATATCCCAAAGCGCGGTATGACCCATCATTACCGTTTGCAGGACCTGAAACTGATCAAATTCGAAGTGATCCTGCTTTAAGACTGACAAACGCTCGCCCGAACCAAAACTCACATTCCCACGGGTGCTGGCAACTTCGCCATACAACATTTTCAGGAAAGTGGATTTTCCTGCGCCATTGGCCCCAATTATTCCATAGCAGTTGCCAGGGTTAAATTTCATGTTAACATCCTGAAACAAAATGCGTTTTCCAAACTGAATCGCCAGATCCGAAACTGTAATCATCTAATAAATTTTAAGATTTGTAATTTTTGAGCAAGCGGGCAAAAGTACTTTTTAAAAATGGAGTGATTTTTTTTGATGTCAACAAGGGCGCAGGGCGCCAGGGGCGAGGTTGCCCCGGGGCTTGAGTTTTGGAAGTGTTTACACCGACTACCGACGGTTGGAATTTGGAATTTGGAATTTGGTATTTGAAACTTCCTTGTGGGGCGTATCCCGCACGTGCGGGACGACCTTCCCGCCCTTCAGCGGGACGCTCTATTCCTTGTGGGGCGTACTGGAATCGAACCAGTGACCTTCCCGCCCTTAAGCGGGACGCTCTATTTCTTGCTTAAAAACAAGACAGGGAGCCAGATTTTACTCTAACTCCCTATTTTCCATGTGGGGCGTACTGGAATCGAACCAGTGACCCCTTGCCTGTCAAGCAAGTGCTCTAAACCAACTGAGCTAACGTCCCAATAATAAAAAGAACCAATGATCTTCCCGCCCTTAAGCGGGACGCTCTAAACCAACTGAGCTAACGTCCCGATCACAATGTGGCGGCAAAAATAATAAAAACCCTTTGCTTCCGCAGAGAATTTTTACTTTTGGCCGTTTATAATTTTTACCATGTATTAATCAATCAATAAAAAATGATGATGAACAAGAATTTCCGGACACTGCTTTTCGCGTTTACCGCAATGTTTTTAGGCCTTACGGCAATGGCGCAGCAAGCCGCCGACACGCTGAGCCTCGACCTGATCTTTACCACCCGCACCTTTGCGCCTAAGTCGGTGCGCGGCATCCGCCCGATGAACGACGGCACGCGCTACACCCAGATCAAACGCGACTCGATAAACGCCTACAGCTACCAAACCGGGCAGCTCACCGATGTAATCGTTACCTCCGATCAGTTGATCCCCGACGAAGGGACAGAACCCATTGCATTGTACGATTATGAGTTTAACGACGACGAAACCAAAATCCTCTTCGGCACCAACACCGAACCCATTTACCGCCGCTCTTCGCGCTCGGATTATTATATTTTTGATTTAAAAAATAAAGAGTTAAAACTCCTTTCCGGAAACGGAAAACAACAGCTGGCTACCTTTTCGCCGGATGGTGAAAAAGTTGCTTTTGTCCGCGACAACAATCTTTTTATTAAAAACTTAACAACCAACGAGGAGCGGCAGATTACCTTCGACGGAAAGGCCGGCAGCATCATCAACGGCACCACCGACTGGGTGTACGAAGAGGAGTTTGCCGTGGTGAAAGGTTTCGACTGGTCGCCCGACAGCCGCCACCTGGCGTTTATGCGCTTCGACGAATCCAACGTAAAACAATGGCAGCTCACCACCTACGGTGAGCTGTATCCCGAAAGGAACGAATACAAATATCCCAAAGCCGGCGAAGACAATTCCGTGGTTACGGTTCAGGTTTACGATGTTAGTTCGGGCAAGATTATGCCTGTGGATGTAGGCGAAGAAACCGACCAGTACATCCCGCGCATCTTCTTTACGCCCGATCCGCAGGTGCTGGCTGTGTTGCGCGTCAACCGGCTGCAAAACCATCTCGACGTGCTCTATGCCAGCCTTGCCGGCAGCGGCACCCGCACGGTTTACAGCGAGGACAACCCGTATTATATCGAAGACAGCAACTACGACAATCTGGTGTTTTTGGGCGACGGCAGCCGCTTTATCATCACCAGCGAACGCAGCGGCTTCAACCATGTTTATCTTTATAATATTAATAAAAAAGAAATGAAAGCCCTCACCAGCGGCGACTTCGACGTAACGGAACTGATAGCTGTGGATGAGAAAAATCAAAAGGTCTATTATCAGGCTGCGCTGCCCACCCCAATGGACCGGCAGATTTTTAGCGTAAGCTTCAACGGGAAAAACAAGACGCTGCTCACGCCGCGCAAAGGCACCAACACCGCCCGCTTTAGCGCCGACAACAATTATTTTATCCAAACCTGGTCGGACGCCAACACGCCGCCGGTGTACTCGGTAAACAAAGGCAAAGACGGCGAGATCATCCGCACCCTTGAGGACAATCAGGAGCTGCTTGCTACCCGCGCAAAATACAATTTGCAGCCGCGCACCTTTTTCACCATCACCACCCCCGAAGGCGTTACGCTCAACGCCTGGAAAATTTTGCCTTTCGATTTCGACAGCACCCGGCAATACCCGGTGCTTTTTGATATCTATGGCGGGCCGGGATCGCAAACCGTTACCAACAACTACCGCGGTGGCGAACTTTACAACCAGTATCTGGCGCAGCATGGTATCATGGTTGTGTCGGTGGATAACCGGGGAACGGGTGCCCGTGGCGAAGCTTTTAAAAAAGTAACTTACCGGCAGTTGGGCAAATACGAAACCATCGACCAGATTGAAGCGGCGCGCTATCTGGGGCAGTTGCCGTATGTGGATAGCAACCGCATTGCTGTGTTTGGCTGGAGCTACGGCGGGTTTATGTCGACGTTGCTCATGACCAAAGGTGCCGGCGTATTTGATGTGGGCGTGGCCGTGGCGCCCGTCACCAACTGGCGCTATTATGATAATATTTACACCGAGCGGTTTATGCGCACTCCGCAGGAAAACCCTGAAGGTTACGACGAAAATTCGCCCATTAATCATGTGGAGAAAATGCAGGGCGATTTCCTGCTCATCCACGGCATGTCCGACGACAACGTGCATCCGCAAAACAGCATCGACCTGATAACGGCGCTGGTGGCCGCCGACAAGGATTTCGACCTGATGTTTTATCCCAACTCCAACCACGGCATCTACACCGGCAAAAACACGCGCATGCACCTTTACAAAAAGATCACACGGTTTTTGCTGGAGCACCTAAAGTAGAGAACCGGGATTTATTTGGGATGGCTCTGAGACAGAATTTTGTTGCCCGCTGATCACTAACCCCGGCCTTTAGGCCGGGGCAAAAAAGCAAAAAAGTTTCAGTAAGCTCTATCCCAAATAATCAGAATGTTGTGATGAGTTGGTGGAAAGATACTGATGTAAAAGTGTTGCGGGCTAATGTTCTAACTTCCTTGCTGTCGTCTTTATCACCTCCCAGGCCAGCGCTACATGATGTTGCTGCGTATGCGTTTGCCCGACCACCATGCGCAACGTATATTTTGTGCCGAGGGTAGTGTGTGAGATAAAAATCATGCCGGAACGATTTACGCTTTCGAGAAGTCGCTGGTTGAGCTTGTTCAGCGCCGCCTCATCGTCGCTTCTGTGCGGGTTGTACCTGAAACAAACTGTTGCCAGCGGCGCCGGCGCCAGCGATTCCCATTGTGCATCCTCATCCACCCACCTGCCGAAATCCGCTGCCCATCGGATGTGGTTGCCAATGGTTTGCTGAAGCGCATCCACGCCATAGCTGCGGATAACGAACCAGAGTTTGAGTGCCCTAAAGCGGCGCCCCAGTTGGATGCCCCAGTCGCGGTAGTTGTTCACGGTGTCGCCTTCTTTGGTTTTGAGATATTCGGGCAGGATTTCAAAGGTACGGATCAGCGCGGCTTTGTCGGCGACGAAATAGGCGCTGGCGTCGAAGTTGGTAAACATCCATTTGTGTGGATTAAACACATAGCTGTCGGTCATCTCCACGCCATCAATCATGTAGCGCAATTCGGGCAGCACCATGGCCGACCCGGCCCAGGCGGCATCCACATGCAGCCAAAGGTTGTGCTTTTGGCAAATGGTGCCGATTTCCTTCAGCGGATCAACGGCCGTAGAGCCGGTGGTGCCGATGGCTGCAATCACTGCCAGCGGAACATGTCCGGCGCTAAGGTCGCTGATGATGGCCTCGTCTAAAGCGGTGGGGAGCATGGCAAAATTTTCATCGACAGCAATTTTGCGCAGACTCTCGCGCCCAAAACCGGCTATTTTTACAGCTCTTTCTATCGACGAATGCGCCTGTTCCGAGCAGTAGAGTGTAAAGGAGGGCTGACTCTGAAAACCGCCGGCGTTGATGGCGTAGTTGGTTTTTGTTTCACGGGCGGTAAGCAACGACACCAGCGTAGCAGTAGATGCCGAATCCTGAATAACACCAGAAAAGTGGCGGGGCAGCCCGGTCATATCGCGCAGCCATTCCATCACGCGCTGCTCCAGTTCTGTTGCTGCCGGCGAGGTGCTCCAGCTCATACATTGCGCCCCCAGCGCCGCAGTGAGCAGTTCCGCCAGCACCGACGGGTAGCTGTTGTTGGCCGTAAAATAGCCATGCCAGCCGGGATGCTGCCAGTGCGTAATGCCCGGCATGATTATCTTTTGGAAATCCTCAAAAATACGATCGAAATCCTCACCGTGTGCCGGAGCTGCCGCAGGAAGCTGCTGCAAAATATCGCCGGGAGCCACCTGCGACTCTACCGGATAAGTTTGGATGTTTTCAAAATAATCGGCTACCCAGTCGATGAGCTGATGGCCGTGCGTGCGGAAGTCGTTTAAGTTGATCATCTGTACAATTTTTATGAATTGTCAAAAGTAGAAATTTTGCTGAATGCGAACAAACCTACTTGTCCGCGAATTTCCACCAATTAAGCGAATGGGCGCGAATTACATCAACATAGAGATTCAAAATAAAAATGTAGCCGATACAGAAAAACAATTAGGAACCGTTGTCATTCAACACAAAATTGTAATTTTGGCTCCGCGATGGCAGACAAAGCATTCATAACACCAAATGTTCTAAAATGGGCAAGAGAATCGGCACAAATGACCGAGGAAACTGCTGCTGCCAAGGTTTCTGTGCCTATCGACAAACTAAAAGATTGGGAAGCAGGCACAAGCCAACCTACCATCAGGCAAGCACAAACATTAGCGAAAGCTTACAAAAGACCTTTTGCATTGTTTTTCCTGCCAGATATTCCCCGTGACTTTCAGCCATTACAAGACTTTAGAAAATCAGAATCTAAAGCATTGACAACTTCTTCCATTTTTATAATTCGTGAAATTCAGCAGAAACAAGCGTGGATTAGTGACGTGAATTCAGAAAACAATGAAGAAAAACTATCTTTTGTAGGACGATTTACAATCGATAACAATCCGCAAAAAGTAGCTCAGGATATTCTATCCACCTTAAAAATTAATCCCGCATCTTACAAATCAGAAAACCCAATAAAAGAGTGGATTGATGCAGCGGAAACAAACGGAATCTTCATTTCAAGAACAAGCTTCATACACACACGACTTAAATTAGATTCGGAGGAGTTGCAGGGCTTTGCTATTGCTGACCCATATGCTCCATTCGTTTTTATAAATTCTGACAATTGGAATGCGCCACAACTTTTTACCCTTGTTCATGAGCTCGCACACATATGGATTGCTGAAACCGGGATTTCTAATGAAGTAGAACCTGAATTAAAACAGAAAGATAAACTTCATCCGGTCGAATTATTTTGCAACGAAGTAGCCGCAAATGCTTTGATGCCAATAGAAATTGTATTAAGTTTCGACACGGCTTCATTTCAATCCTCTAAAGAAGTTTTTAAGGCTGCCAGGCAATTGGGAGTAAGCTCATTTGCATTATTGGTAAGAGCTTTAAATCTCGGCATCATTTCGACCTCTGCTTATCAGAAACTAAAAAGAGAGGCAGACATTGATTTTGCTGAGTATTTAAAAAAAGAAGCTATAAAAAAAGCAAAACTAAGGAAGAAAGAGAAGCCAGGCGGACCGAACTATTATTTGCTCCAATCGAACAGAAACAGCAGGTTATTTACCCAAACAGTATTAGACGCATTTCGTGGTGGATTTATCGAACCGACATTGGCAAGCAACCTTTTAAATGTTCAAATAAATAAGTTTCAGAAATTAGAAGCCCAACTGTATAGATGAGCACAAAAGCAAACAAATATTGTTTGGATGCCAATGTGTTAATCCAGGCTTGGCAAAAATACTACAACCCAAAATTTTGTCCGGACTATTGGGTGATTTTAATTGAACTCGGCAGTCAGGGAACGATTTTCATTCCTGAAGAAGTTTATAAAGAGATCGTTCGAACTGAAGACGATCTTTCAAAATGGTTAAAAGGGAGCAAAATTCCCATCAAGAAAATTAGTGTGCCAGTAACTTTCTGCCTGCAAAAAATTTATTCTGCTAATACAATTCACCAAAATTTGGTTGACAACACTAAAGCTCGTTCATTAGCGGATCCTTGGGTTATAGCACACGCTTTGCATAAAAACGCAACAGTGGTGACAAAGGAAGAAAAAGTGACAGCATTGAGTTCCAAAAGAATAAAAATCCCGAATGTTTGTGACAATATGGAAATTAGATGAATAAACGACTTCCAGTTCATCGACGAGCTAAACATCAAATTCAAATGTTCGTTGAGATACTAACAAATAGTGTCGGGATGCTTTTCCATTCCGTATTCTTTTTAATTTTGGCATTTTTTAAGAATGAAGGTTTGGCGTATGAGAAAGAAATATTTGATGAAAACAATAAAACCTGCAAACATCCGCAGCATACCGACGGATATGATTGGAGAATATGAAGAGACAGGAAGTTAGCGGCAAGCAATGACACCGCGGCAAATATCAGTATAGCTTTGAAAACCAACAACCTTTTCCATTACCTTTGCAATAAAATTTATGAATATATACACATTAAATAACATACTACAAGAAATTAAAGACGTTCCGGTCAACAGATTGGAAGAGCTTTATCAACTTATTCATTCATTGACACCGAAAACCAAACAGTCAGAAAGTTTAAGAGAAAAGATACTTACGTTTGGTGGTGCTTTTGGCGACATGAGTGAAAAAGACTATGCGAACTATCTGAACCAAACAAAAAAAGTAAGAACGCTATTTTATGACCGCAATACTGACTTATGAAACTAACCCAAATGTTGGCCAGCCGCTAACACCCCATTTGCAATAGCCCGCACAACGGCAAAAACAATCGCCTCCAAACCTTCTCAAAAAACAAAACTAAACCACAAAACTAATCGCTATGAATTTTAAACAAATACTGATTGCAACCTTAATCCTAACCAGTTTGTCAGGGTGCCAATCGCAACAGGAAAAGAGAACAACGGAAAAACCACGCATCGCCATTGCCGGACTGGCCATAGAGTGCAGCACCTTTTCGCCGGCACAAACCACCGAAGAAGGCTTCCGCAAGCGTCTGGGCGAAGAGATATTTTCATATTACCCGTTTCTACACGAAGATTCAGCCACACGGCAACGGGCGCAATACTTCCCTACCCTGAGAGGGCATGCAATCCCCGGCGGAATTGTTACCCGCGCCGCCTACGATACGCTGATGACACAAATGCTGCAACTGCTCAAAGAGAACCTCCCCTACGATGGCCTCTTTTTCGACATACACGGCGCCATGAGCGTGGTGGGACTCGACGACCCCGAAGGCGATATGATCCGGCGCGTCAGGGAGGTTATTGGTAAAGATGCCCTGATTTCCACCTCCATGGATTTGCATGGCAACGTGTCGTGGCAACTGGCCCATCAGTCCGACCTGATTACCTGTTACCGCTTGGCGCCGCACGAAGATGCCATCGAATCGAAAAAACGGACGTTGGTAAACCTGCTCGACCGCTTAGAATCCGGTAAAGGCAAACCCGCCTATAAGGCTTGGATTCCCGTTCCCATTCTGCTGCCCGGCGAAAAAACCAGCACGCGCATCGAGCCGGCAAAAAGCCTCTACGCCCAGGTCGACCCGCTCACAAAACAACCGGGTGTGCTGGATGCCGCCATTTGGGTAGGCTACGCATGGGCCGATGAACCACGCAACAAAGCGGTGGTGATGGTTACCGGCGACGACAAGCAGCAGGTAAAACGTTCGGCCGAAACGCTGGCGCAGTCATTCTGGGAGGTCCGCGATCAATTTGAATTTGTTGCCCCCGTGGCTCCGCTGGATGAATGTTTGGAGATGGCTATCCACAGCGACAACAGGCCTTTTATCATCAGCGATATGGGCGACAACCCCACCGCCGGTGGTGCCGGCGACGTTACCTGGACGCTAAAGCAAATATTGGAACACGACGCTTTTAAAAAGCCGGATGGCCCGTCGTTGATTTACGCTTCACTGCCCGGCCCCCAACTTATCGAGAAAGCCATCGAAGCAGGTGTGGGCGGAAAGATAGAAGCCTTTGCCGGAGCAGAGATCGACAACCGGTATGCTGGTCCCGTCATGCTGAAGGGGATTGTAGAAGCCATTCGCCATGGCGACAACAACGCCGAAACCGAAGTAGTGGTTCGTGTGGGCAGCGTACAGGTTATTGTTACCAAAAAACGGAAACCGTACCACTACGAATCCGACTTCACAAACCTGGGCTTAGATCCGCGCAAAGCGAATATTGTAGTAGTAAAAATCGGCTACCTCGTCCCCGAGCTGTACGACATGCGCGGCGATTGGATTATGGCACTCACACCCGGCGGCGTCGACCAGGACTTACATCGGCTGCCCTACCAAAGGATCGATCGCCCCATATACCCGCTGGACGAAGATATGGCCGACCCGGACTTAACCGCCCGCTTTGTACCGCTTTCGCACGAAGAGTAAAGTAATCCCGGAGGTGCTTTTTTAGAAATTTGGCTATCTTTGAATCATGAAAAACAGCAGGAATAATCATAAGCAGGAGAAGCGAAATGAAAGTTACAAATAGAAAATATTTGGATCAATATTCGGCCGCAATTGGCAATCAAATTTCTTCTCTAGTTGCGAAGGTTGATTTTTCGGAAGATAATGGAGGGTTTGATTACTCAACAAAACTTCAGCAGTTTATTCTTCTAACATAGAGAGCAATAGCATCGATTTGAATTCTTACATGAACTATGAATTGACGAAAGAGAAATTTAAAACAGGAATAGAGATAAAGGAAATCGAAAACTTAATCGAAGCATACCGATTTGCACAAAAAAACCAACTTTCAGAAAAAAAACTTATTGCATTGTCACCAAGTGTCTTCCGAAACACTCTTAATCAAAAATAAAAGAGGGCGCTATCGCGTGGAGCCGGTCGGCGTTTTTGGTGGTTCAGGCATGGCATACCTGGCAGTTGAACCCGAATTCGTTAATAGAGAAATGGAATTGTTCTATAACCAAATCTCCGAATTACTTGCTGATAACCTGAATGAAAAAGAGGTGTTCTATTTCGCCTCTCTTATCCATTTGCGATTTGCCCACCTTCATCCTTTCAGGGATGGAAATGGCAGAGCAGCACGGCTGCTTGAGAAATGGTTTATTACAGAAAAGCTTGGACAAGATTTTTGGAAAATTCCTTCAGAAGAATACTATAAAAACAATCAGGCGAAATATTATGAAACAATAAATCCAGGCGTCAACTTTTATGAATTGAATTATGACAGATGCATTGGCTTTTTGGAGATACTTCCAAATTGTCTCAGATAACAACCGCCACGGCACTACACGCAATATCCAACTGTGCAAGTACCACTTGCACAAAACGATAATGAAATAGTGCAAGTGCCGCTTGCACAAATAACATGGTATCATCATATCAGCTTGCTTACTAAAATAAAAAATCCTTCGGAAAGAGCGTTTTATATCATCGAAACTGCCCGTAACGAATGGAGCAGAGATGTTAGGTTACTTCAAATACAAAGCAAACTTTATGAACGAAGTGGGAAGGCACTCAATAATTTTAAGGCAACACTTCCCGATTATCAATCAGATTTAGCAAAAAGCGTATTTAAAGACCCCTATAATTTTGGGTTTTTAAATCTTTCGGCACGAATAAAAGAG
>Ga0265295_1002197_pt1 | contig 31926 bp, 28 predicted proteins | sample Munlansysbiofilm_FD_192503 | JGI IMG/M metagenome (GOLD analysis project Ga0265295, IMG submission 192503) | Leachate microbial communities from a municipal landfill in Southern Ontario, Canada - Methane capture system biofilm | ecosystem: Engineered > Solid waste > Landfill > Unclassified ... | reverse complement strand
GCCACAACTCACAAGAAGCTTTATAAATCATAGAATTAATCAAAAAAATTAAGTGCGAGAGGTGCGATTCGAACGCACGAACTCCTACAAGACTGGACTCTGAATCCTGCATACAATATGATACTGGATTTAGACATATTTTTATATAAAGTCCTTGTATTACTGTTATGAAAAATCCTCCAGAGTTTACAGGGAAGAACAAAGAGATTATTGACGACTATATCCGTTATGCTGTGCTAGCTGGGAAGAAAGAGAAGTCAATTCTTGGGGAACAATGGAGATTAAAGGCATTTATTGAGTTCATAAAAAATAAATCCCTTAACACAGTCGAGAAAAAAGATATAGAGAATTTTATTATTCACCGCAAAATAACATGCAGTGAAACAACCGTGCATAATAATTTTTTGACCCTAAGAACTTTCTTTCAATGGCTAAAACCCGATAATGACTTTTTTACAGGAATCAAAAGCAAGCAACCCAAAAATAACCTGCCTGTAGATGAAGTTCTTTTTCCTGGAGATGTCCTTACCCTGCGGGATGCTGCGAACAATCAGAGAGATAGGGCTTTAGTTATGGTACTCTGGGACTCCGCAACAAGAAAAGGTGAACTATTGAACATAAACATAGGACATATCCAGCCTGACAAATATGGAGCTACAGTTATTGTTGACGGAAAGACTGGGAAAAGAAGAATAAGGCTTATTGATAGCGTCCCAGACCTGCAGCTTTATCTGAATATTCATCCCCTCAGGGATGATCCTAGCGCTCCACTGTTCATCACAGATAGGAAATATAATGGAAATTACCGGAGGCTCAATGAACAGACAGTAAACAATATGCTAAATAGCCTCGCAGATAAGGCCGGAATAAAAAAGAATGTTTATCCTCATGCTTTTCGACATGGTCGGTTAACAGATCTTGCTAAAAGAGGATTTAATGAGATGGAGTTAAGGATATTTGCAGGGTGGACTAAAGAGAGCAACATGCCTGCAACCTACTTGCATCTTTCAGGTGCAGATATTGAGAAGAAGTTACTTGCGAAGAATGGAATTATTGAAGATGACAGTAAAGAAAGAGAAGAAGAACTGAAGCCTGCTGATTGTCCTAGATGCAAGACCAAGAACCCGGTTGGAGCTAAGTACTGTATGACCTGCTCACTTGTATTAGATCAGGCTACAGCCATTGAGATGGAAAAGGGATCAAATGATCTTGATAGAAACCTTGGAGCAGTCATGGCAAATACTGAGCTAAAGGAAAAACTTAAACAGGAGATAATAGCAGAAATGCTGAAAAAAATTTCCTGAATTAAATTTCTTTTATTTCTACTTTTTTATGTCTTCTAGAACGGTAATCTAGAATCTTATTCATCCGTTATTCTCTCCTGAAGAAGACTGACTTCATCTTCAAAAATTGTAATGCACGTTTTTTAAAAAAGCTCGATTTTCCTTATAGAGTTCTTTTTATATAATGAACATAATGTATCTTTTAATGTATACAACTTATGTATTTATACAAATAAATGTTACACGGTATTTGCATGGCTAAAAACGGCAAAACAACTGATAAGATTCAGTTTACGGTTTATTTCAATGAAGACCTCTTCAGGAAGCTTGAAGATGAACGCGGAAGAATAAAAAGAAGTACATTTCTTGAAATGGTCTACTCAGAAATAAAGGGGGCAGAAGCTTGAACACAGACACTGCAGTAGCCCCTATTGATCCGGAAATTCTTTCCCGAATGCCCGAAAGTTTCCAACTTTTTTATCAGATTCAACAGGAGGCAGCGGAAGAGGTTCGCCAAATTCTGGAGAATGTGAAAACAGGCAAAACAACGATTGAAGAAGAAAAACTCAAAAGGGGGATTAAATAAAACTCTTTGAAGTACAACCATAATAGAAAAGTGTAGTAAACAGACAAGCTTCAGAGTCTGGACAACTTTGAGAAGCCTGCCTGCAAGTGCCATGCTCTTTATTTGTAAGCACCATTAAAAATTTGAAGTTGTCATATCCATAAGCACAACTTCATGTATAAATAGTGCTTCTTAGTATAAAAAGTTTTTTTGGTCTACTGCATGCGTTTGTCTGGTTTCTCTTTTTCAAAACCATGATTTCAGAAAAGGTGATTGAAAAATGGATAACTTCCCAGTAATAATGACAGCGGCACAGATGTTCAACAACCCTACTGACAGAATTAACTTTATGATTAGTGCAAACAGCGAGTTACCGGAAGATAAGAGATACTCTGACGAAGAGATTGAAATGTATTCAGAAGCAATATCAGAAGCACTTGAAGTGTGTGACCCTGACTTCAACGAAGATGCGGTAACTGAACTTATGCACAGAACTGAAGTACCTGCTACAAAGAATGACAGGCTTGTAGTTGCAGTTAAGTTTGCTAAGGATCACCTTTCTAGGTTTGATATAGAAGAGGTAAGGCTGTTTGTAAACGTAGATATGAGAGCTTATTTCTCACTTACAAAAGAAGACCGCTCAACTATAATTGCAAAGATAGAAAACGAGAAGAGAAAAGCAGGAAGCGCAAAAACACCCAGCAAAAAGAGTAGAGACAGTGATTCCGAAAACGGTGGAAGCAAAACAGCTATACTGTGCAACGATCTTGCTGACTCATATCTTGAATCATATCCTACAGTTACTCTTGAAGACGGAGTGACCAGAACATACCACAATGGAGTATATCAGGAGTGCAGAAACAAGTACATCATCAACAATAGGATGATGGACATTGCGGAAGATATGGGAATAGTCCTGACCCCTAAGCAAATACAGGATGCTCTTGAGATAGTGAGAAACAAAACACCATTCACTGAGTCAAAAACGCCAATTAATCTTATTCCTGTAGGAAATGGAGTACTTGACATAAATACTATGGAGCTTAGTGATTACTCCCCAGAGACTGTACTGCTTACTAAATTCCCGATAGACTACAATCCAAGTGCCGCAACACCTTCAAAATTTATGGAAATGCTAAATACAACATTTGATGGAAGCGAAGAGCAAATAAAGCTTGTTCAGGAAATGTTTGGATACTGCTTCCTTAGAAGCTACTTCTTAGAGGTAATCTTCTTCCTGATAGGAAATGGTAGGAATGGTAAGACAACACTCCTTAACATTCTTGGTGCTCTTCTTGGAGGAGAGGAGTCTGGACACATTTCAAATCTGTCATTCAAAGACCTGTCAGAACCTAAGAACGAGAACATGTTGTGTGACCTTTACGGAAGGTATGCCAACATCTGCGGTGACACTGGAAAGCACAAGATTAAGGAGACAGACTACATTAAGAAAGTAACAGGTAACGACTTTGTTAGAGCCAGAAAACTGTACAAGGACAGCTTTAACTTCAAGAGTTTTGCCAAAGTAATACTGGCCTTTAACCAGCTTCCAGAAGTTGATGACTTCTCTGACGGATTCAAGAGAAGGATCAGGATCATAGAATTCAACCATAAGTTCGAAGATGGTGCTGGTGCTAACAAGAACATTGAAGCTGAGATTACAGGTGATGAAGAAGAGATGGAAGGCATATTCCTGTGGGCAATGGAAGGTCTAAAGAGAATCCTTGAAAATAACAGCTTCTCAGACAAGAGATCAATAGTAAGCAGAGGCATGGAATACGCAAGGAAAAGCAATCCAATGCACTACTTCGTTAGAGAGTGTATTGTTGAAAGCCCTGGACACTTCGTTAATAAGGCAGATCTTATAGAAAAGTATGTAGAGTATGCTGAGTACAACAAAATGCCACAGCTAACCCCTCAAGCATTCAAGAAAGGTCTAATAGCTGAATGCACTGACATAAGCATAAACACATTCGAGAAGAGAGATCAGACAAAGACAGGTAGACCTTTTGGGTTCATGCACATTGATATTGACCTAGAATCATGGAAGAAGCACACAGGTAAGGCTGATAACGCCTCTCCTGTTGAACCTAAAGAAGACTCTAAACAAACACAGTTCAAGGAATTGGAAATACAGATCGCAACAACTGATGAAGAGATTAGAAAGGTTGCGGAAGACATGGCAAGTACAGCTTCTGCTTGATTTCAGCGCAACACCTGCCACAGAAATGTGGCTTACTTTCCAATTTTTTGAATAAATAAACTTTTTTTAACATTTAAACTGTTTACTTCTTTACTGTTTTTATGATGTTTTCACTGGTACTGTTTGCCTGTTTTTGACCATTTTTGTAGGTTTGAGTCTTGCCTGATTTTTATGGTTTTGAGCCTGAAAAATGACTCCAAAAACAGTGACGGTACCACAAAACCACAAAAAACCTCAAAAAACACTAAAAAAACTTATTTTTTTTTATAGCATATTTCACATATATTTTCTATGTTTCTATTACTAATATTATTTATACTGTTATATAGTATATAATTTTCCAAATTTATGTATTATTCTTTTTCTATTTTTCTTTGGTTTTTATGGTTTTTATGGTACTGTTACTGTTTTCTATATTATCTTTTATGGTTTTTATTATTATTTCTTTGGTTAAAGAAAATATTAATGGTATAGATAGTGATTATGAGTTATGAAATACAGAAGATTGGCTACAACATTCACTGCTTTAGGAGTTGCGGGAATAAAACACTAAAACAAGACATAATCATACAGTAACCAGACAAATACTGTCTATATGATAGCTATCAAACTTGTAGGGCTTAGACACCCGTTCCCTTCGGTCACTCAGCTCGCCACTCCTGCTGTAGGTGTTGCGCTACGAAGAAGATAGGGCTCCGGACAATAATGGCTGACACTCCTGGAACAAGCTGTCTGCTGTAGGTGTTGCGTAAGTTCCGCAAGATTGTCCCAGGAAAGCTCAGAATGAACACTTATCTAGCTGTCGAAATGTCAGGTAAGTTGTTACAGATGTTGCGGAATTTCTGTTGCAACTCAGGTACAGGTTCCTTTTCCGGAAACGAAGTTGAGTCGGAAAGCTCACCTGTTACTTCCAGGTCAGCATTACCTTTCTGCTACAGGTGTGGCGTTAGATCCCTGGGGGTGCGGGGGAGAATAACCAACATCTTTAGGGTGTGACTTAATTAAAAGCTCTGTATTGAGTTTAAATCGTTCGGTTGGGTGATGACTTTAGAAATTAAAGAAATCTTCTTGTAGGGCGTTAGAATAATCCACATGTCATTTCGTAGGGATTCTTTCAGGAACTTATGTTCTGTGCAGAAGTTTCTAAGTATCTTATGGAGTAATTGTCAGGCCCTGTCAGATGCAGGTAAAGTTCTGTAATGGGCAGTCTATACTGAGTGAAAAATGCAGGAAACGTTCCGCAGATGTTGTAATTGCAGTGTTTTGTGCCAAAAACGTGCCTTATCAGTGTCAGGAGGTGCGTTACACATCTGATTCTGATGCATGAAACTTCATTCAAGATAAGGGAAGCATTGTGTTTTCATCAGTAGTTGCTGTAATTTCGTCAGGAGTTATGGTTGTTTTCGTCAGTAATTATGACTGTTCTCACGCGTCGCCTGTTGTGTATGTGGCGCTGCTAAGATAGGGCTCTGGAAGAGATTAGATCGAATCTTAAAAAGAAGGGTTTTCTTTCCTTAGGTGTGGCGGGAATAGATGCACAAAAATACTCTTATTTTTATATTTATATTATTTTAAATGGGTTTTAAATCATATATTTTTCTATGAGTATAACTGCCAGTATGTGTGTGAACTCCTTGTGGCGAGCCTGAGATTAAGCTGAAACAAGGCTCCTGAGTTTAGGTTTAATTCAGGAGCATAAAGTCTGGCAGAATTCTCTATTCGACCCCAAAAAAACCAAATAATCGAAAAACGAAAAAATGCAAACAGGTAACAAGTAACATCAAAACTCAAGTTTATTTTTTATATCTTGATCTATAATAATAAGTTAATTATGGCTCGAAAAACTAAACTTTCACCAAAAATGATAGACCTTACGAAAGAAAACATAAAGCTCGGAATGTCCTACAGTTCTGCTGCAGCAGCTATAGGAATTACTTATGAGACTTGGAATAATTGGGTAAAACTCGGAAGAGAAGGAAGAAGTCCTTATGCTTCTTTCTATGCAGCAGTACAGGAATCAGAAGCAGACTTAATGCGGGATTGCCTGACTCAGTTAAGAAAAGCCGCTTCTATGGGTAATCTTGAATCTATCAAGTTTTTACTTGAAAGAAGATTTCCGCAGGACTGGAGCAAAAAAGACAACATAAACATTCAGGCCCGTTCTGAAAATGTGAACGTCAACATAAATCCGAAGCTGAAGCAGGAAGAAACCGAGAGGATCAGGCAGGAAATTCTTGCAAAACTTGCGAGACCTATACAAGATGCAGGGAATCCCATGCTTAACTTCGCTAATGGCAGGGAAGATTGAGAGCATACAATCTTCTAAAATTGCATTTTTTATGGGCAACTGTTTAAAAAACCTTTTATTGTTTGAAAATTTCAGCCAGATTTCGCAGCAAAGAAATGTCAGAAATACCAGGTTCGGTTTTGAGTTGGCTCATTACTCTGTATCCTGCACCCGTGAAGCTACAGAAAGAGCAGGATAGAGGAGATTTGTCTATTTTGTATATCTTATCTCCTACCTATAAAGATCAATACAGAATCGCTTAATAGGTCACATTTTGAACATGGAGAGGACAGCACACCATCCTATGGCCTCTTTTACAAATCCGAAATGTACTCTGTCCTCAAGCACATGAATCGAGAACTGACTCGTTGGAGCATAGCGTAAATACAGAAACTTGCAAGACACCAGCGATGAATAAGCGATTGACTTGGCAAAATTGTCAGAAGGGAACCCACATTTTTTGTCCACTGGCAAAAGGGGATTTTTCCTGAGGCTGGATAATGGGAGCCACATGATCTGAGAGGTTCACGTCCGGTTTTGAGAGGGCCTAAGTGTGAAATTCCCCTGGTCTATACTCCCTTAGCAAGTTATTTTATTCAATTCCAATTAATAATCTTAAATATGCTCTTATACAAAGATATATTACTATGTATATTTTTGTCCAAAAACACATACAATTGACATTATCATTAACCATTATCTTTTAATACTAAAGGTGTAATTTAATCATGTAACTCTAAAATATTACAGAGGAAATTTGTATGATGAAAAATACCGAGGAAATTTGTATGAATGAAACTACAGATACATACTACGATCCTGCATACCGTAGCGCACTTATAGACGATATGATTGCAACTATGGAATACCTTAGAACTCCTAGTATTAAGAGTATTAAAGCATGGGAGAAGTTCGAAGGCCAATTCGAGCGCCTCTGGGCTGCTTATTCAAGCGACGATTTTAATACTGTAGAGTATACCGACGAAGAGTATGAAAATACAGAGTTAGCCTGACTAATCAGGCTTCCTTTTTATCTACATTGGTGGGTTATGAATATGAAAGGTGGAAAATCACGATTTCAACAGAAATTTACAGAAGAAATGTTTCTTAATGCTCTCACAAATGATACTCTCAAATCAACGGCTGTAGTTATGGATAACGTAGGGTGCAGCAGATCTACAGCAAAAAACATGCTTGATAAACTCGTATTTGCCGAGAAGGTTAGACGGGTTGAAATCGAAGGTAACGGCTACGGATGGCAGAAAGTATAAACGAAGGCTATAATGTCAGAGTTTTTATTCTGAAAATCCAGGAATAATTAAGCAACATTTGAAAAATTTGTTGATCATTTCACAGATGGCGTTACAAACACAGCTGTTTGCTCAAATCATTTGAAGTATATGTCAGAAACTGATGTCGATTTATTGCGTACTCATCCTTGGATACTCTTATGATTGGCATGATTTATACAATAGACAAGTGGAAGACTAAATCTGCGTGTGCGGACTACAGAGGCAGGGATATGACTCGAACACACGAGCTCCTACTACGAGTATATGCTTACCTATGCCCTTACCCTGATTTTTCTTTCCTAACTATATTGCTAAGTTTTAAGCTCTGAAAAGTTGAATCTATCTACAATTAACTCTGTTGCTTTTTTAATCTACCTTTTTTAAGATCCCCGTGTGTTCTTTAGAGTCATATGGTCGGGTCGTAGTTGAGAATAGAGCCACGATCCACGGAGAAGCCACATGAGAAGAGAACGTTATATGGTTGAAGAGGGAAACTGCTTGGAGGTCTAGTCTTTAGATGTGCTCATACTGGCATTGAAAGGCCAGGGGAAGAACTCCGAATAATTGAAAGCTCGGATTAGTATAAAGCCGATGTAAGCAGGATATTAGGATACTTTGATATTTTCGAGGATAGGTACTTCCTATTGTGGATTATCATGGTACGGCATTATCAGTATATAGATGCTGTCGACCTCTAAAGAGTGGGAACGGGAAATAAGATCGTGCAGATCAGGTACCTTAGGAAACTCAAAGAATTCATTAAACTGATAGCAGATAAAGATCAGCTTTCAAAACGACTGCACAAACTGGGAAATAAGATAGCTCAAACAACTGTCTAAATTTCCATAAATTTTCTACAAAAATTTTGATGAGAGTTTATGGGCAATTTTTTTTTAAAAGTACCGAATCGGGTTTGACTTCGGAGCCATTTCCCTGCACCCTCCGAACTCAAGAGAACACAAGAGAAGATTTGACCTTTCTATATTCTCTCATTTCTTGCCTATATAAATCAAGACCGAACTAATAGGGCAGCGCTGTTTCACATTACACTTTATTGAATATAAATAAGAGTTTTCAAAAAGAAGAAGGAAGAAAAGGAAAATATGTCTAAAAGTTACAGGTATTTATCTATGTCTGGATCTGCCAAATTTGATAATTTATTAACCACCTCTAAAAATCTAGGAATAGCATCCTCAAATTCATCATTAGTACAGTTGCACTCTTCAATGACGGATATCCTCATTTTTTCAAATTTTTCAGACAGGAATCGTGTAGAGTCTTCATCATATTTACTAGCAGCTTCCCAAGCATCTTTGTTTTGTTCCAATTCCTCATGTACGTGAAACATTATATCTTCTGCAATTCCGCATTCTCGAGAGCAAAAGTTCATATTTATTACAATATCATCACGTTGCTTTACGACCTCGCCAGCATCATTTAACTCAGCTTCATGATGTATTCTGGACGATGATATACATTCATCTGTTATTTCTTTACTGCAAAAGAAACATTTCATTCTCAAACACCTTTTTTTAGCACTCAGAGTATGTAATATATATTAACATATATTAATATCGAATAAGAGCCTATCCAAAAAAATCAGTAATGCATGTTGAAAGGTCACAGTAAGTCTAATACCAGCGTATCATTCCTGTTCTTCATATTGTACATTATAGAAGTTATAGTAGGTAGCCACTTTCTGATAGGCTCTTGTCAACTTGATAGATATCCAGATCCCCTAATCTCACAGAAGAAAATAGAGCTTATTATTAGCCGGCATGCAGGTTTTCCAGGACATGGTGGGACTAATTTCACATTGCCCTAATTAAATGCTCCTTATAAAGGCTTAAAATGAGGAGTAAGTTCACAGATGAAATCAAGAGACTAGATCAAAAGAGAAAATGGAGAGGCAGTGAAAAAATTAGTTTTCTTCAGGGGTGTGTACAATTACTGTGAGTTCTTGACCCTCTAATTCCTTGCCCACAGAAGACAGGCGCCCATTATTCCCAAAAACGCCAGTAAATACACGGTCATCAGGCGTAACCATAAGGTTATTTCGCTCTTTATGTCCAACTATAATAGTTACTTCTTTGTTTGCGTATGCTGTTTTTTTAGGCACAGGGTATCCCTTAGAATCCACTTTGAAATATTCTACTTCATCATTTCTATTAGGGATCAGCACTATATTACACATTATTTTCATGGGCACAGTATTAGATGGCCTATTAGATTCTCCAGTCATATTCTTTATATAGTAGACTTAAACTTTATAAACTTTATGACTCCCGAGGGGGATTAATCAACTTCTTTTCTCTCTATCGCAAGTACGTTCTCTTCCCAACGAACAGAGAAAGGGGATCATTTAGATCACTCCATGTCTTACGAGAATCTGTCTTCCTATCTGCCATTGTTGTGCTATCCTGCAAGCTTCCTCATTTGTCAGGTTGAAGGACTCAAGAATTAAGTAAGCCTCGGATATTGTTGTTGCTCTTTCGAGTGCTTTCTGAATTTTCTGCCATTTTGTTGCTCTTCCTTTTCTCTGAATCATCCTATTACTCCTTTTATCTTATCTGGTCTTTCTTATTCAATACTAAAATTGGGCTTAAAGTATATATAGTTTATGACTATGAAACTGATCTAATTCACTATAACCCTATATTTGAAATGCTTCATTTGTCTCATATTTATATTTTAGATCTATGCTCTATTTAAGGGAATAAACTATATATACTTTAAGCCCAATTACTTTATTGTAGTAACATACAAGGAGCGCAACAAATGAGAATTGAAGACCTTAAAATTGGGATGGCTGTCAGATACGAAAACCAGAAGTGGAAAGGCATAGTAACAGGCATTAGAGCTTCATACAATGAAGCAGTTGTAGTCTTTGAAGGAGACGGAGCAGATGAGTTTATAGAAATCGGTTATCTGAGGCCGTTCTAATCAGGCCTTTTGATTCTTTTTATGTTGTGCTCGGGAAAGGGTGAACGAATATGAGAAGAACGGTATATGAAATGATTTATGCAAGGCTTCAGCAGATGGGAATTATTGACGAATCCGGAAAAATGCAGGCTGACTATATGAAGTTTGTAAGCTCCGGTTTAATGCCTCTAAACGTGGATAAGCTCACATCTGATACAATCGCGCTGGCACACAATGGAAAGCAAAACGGGGATGTAATGGCTGACCCTGATATGGAAGTAAGAGTTTATCCTGATCTAAAAATGGCTGAAGCTCTTACATTTAGAAATGATTACATGGGGATCTATCAAGAAGTATATCCAGAGCCTGGAAAATACTATCCGAAACTCAAGAAGGAACTTAATGAGTTCCTAAACAACTGGCTTAAAAATATGATTGATCTTCAAGGATATCAATTAGCAGTAGAAAAAAGGGAATAAACCGGGATTATTCGGCAAAAATGTTTTAGGATGATTAATAATGAGAGCCTGCAAGATAAAGATCCCTTAATTTTACTCTGAAGCGTTTAGAGAGTCTGTATTCTCTATTTTTCCTACTTCTGATCATAAGGCTAATGTTAAACGAAAACTCTTTTAGCTTGGGATATTCCCTCTCACAGGACGTTATATCCTCGATCCATCCCTCTCTTATGGTCTCTCTCATTGAGATGAGAAAAGTGATGTAGTATTGAGGGTTGCAGAGAAGAGGAAGAAAAAAGATGATTATATGAGATGCGGGAAAAAGAGGTTTATAAGGCTGAAAAATGAGTTCAAGATCTTCATGCAGACCAAGAATAACTGAGCCTTAGTTGAAATAATGGGCAGGGGATTTCATGAATTGTGGGAGTTAAAGATTTAGTCTTCTGTCATCGCATGATTAATGTTTTCGTGATTAAGTTTCCAGTAACGAATATTTGCGTTTTATCACTGAAGCAGGTATATTCTAGCCTCACTGAAGTGCTGAACAATAATATCAAGAGACGATATAATCTCGATATATCAAACGAAATATTATTATACTGTAAACGCTGTTAACTATTTGGGTTAATATGAGACTTCACTGGATTGACGCCTTGAAAGGGATAGGGATTATGCTTGTCGTGTTTGCACATCACAGCTTACCGGTAGCGCTTGATACCTATATATTTTCTTTTCACATGCCACTATTCTTTTTCATTTCCGGATTTTTGTTTGACTTCGGTAAATACGCAGAATCAGCTTCAAATTTTATAAAAGGAAGATTTAGATCTCTTATCGTGCCTTACTTCTGTTTTGCATTGATTACCTGCCTGTTTTACTTTTTACTGGATACAGCATTCCAGCCAGGAGTTACAAATATTGATTTTTTCCAAAACAGTGCTCTTTACGGAATCTATTCCATCATGTATGCTCTGGGCCCCCTTGTCTCTTATAATCCGCCTCTCTGGTTCCTAAGCTGCCTTTTCATAACTGAGCTTCTCTTTTACGGATTTGCGAAGAAATATTCCGAAGAACCAAGAAAACTTGTATTCTGGCTTACTGCTGCAGGTGTGATCGGGTATCTTTATTCGGTGTATGTGCCTTTCAGAATGCCCTGGAATGTTGATGTAGCACTCTCTGCTGTGGTCTTTTACGGCGCTGGAAATCTATTTAGAAAACTTACAGAACCAGAAGAAGGATCAGGATCAAGTTTTAGTTTGAAATTTAATTCAGGATTTATAGAAAGGTTCTCCCGAGTTGAGAAATATTTCCCTGTTGTTTTTATCCTTCTAAACCTACTGTATCTCGGATACCTACTGGAATTTCCAACTGCAGATAAGGTTAATATGAACGTGCTTAAATACGGAAACTTCTTTTCATTTTACCTCCTGGCTTTCTCAGGAATATTTGCCTTTGTTTACCTTTTCAAAAAAATAGGAAGTTCAAAAATACTGGAATATTACGGGAGAAACAGCTTAACTGTGCTTGCACTTCACTTTCCTGTTAAGGATGTCCTAACAAAACTTGCAGTTATCGTTTTTGGAATAGAGCTTGAGTGTTTCTATTGCAAAACTGCTTTTGCACTAAGCTTAACAGTACTGAACCTTCTTCTATTGGTGCCTGTAATTTTCATTATAAACAATTATTTGCCTTTCATATTGGGAAAAAAGGGTTCTTATTCAAGGTTTGAAGGCATGAAATCGCATTTCAAGAAGTCTCTTGAGTGATCATGTGGATGCATTGATCCGTTTCTGAGAAATGTAGAAGATGATATTTAATGCAGAGATCTACTTTGAGGATGCAAAATGGACGAAAAAATAAGAACCAACAGATGGGGAACCCGGAAAAAAATAATAATTTTCAGTTTACTCCTTATTTTTTTAATTGCAATCATAATCTTCTTCCTGCCAGAACCTTCTGGTAAGATAGTATATGTGGCTACCAATGAGAGTGGAGATTTCGTATGTGATGGTACTGATGATCAGGTTGAAATAAATAAGGCTCTTGCTTATGTGGCAGAAAATTCTGAATATTCAACCGTTCACTTGGAAGGCAATATTACATACGTAATCTCAGACAGTATTCTTATCGGAAACAACACAATCCTCGAAGGAGATTCCACAGCCGTAATCAAACTTGAAGATAAAGCAGACTGGACAGCAGAAAAACCTCTAATTACGCAGCTGGACAGTTCCGGGAATAATGATATTGTTATAAGGGGATTTGAAATTGATGGAAATCATGACAATAATGAGGATAAAAAGAGGGGGCAAGGCTATTATAATCTGATTCACTTCCTTGAATCCGAGAACATAAAGGTGTATGACATATACATGCACGATGGGCATGGAGACGGGCTGAAAACTACGAGGTGTTCAAATATCCAGTTTTATAATAACACAGTGTACAAGCTGGGACATGATGCTCTCTATTCAGTGTATTCCTCAAATATAGAAGCCTGGAACAACAAAATAACCTGCAGGACAAACAGCGGCCTTAGAATCTGGAATTCAAATCACGTAAAATTCTACAACAACACCATCAACTCCGAAGGCGAAGGAGGCGCAGGAATCCAGGTTCAAAAAGATGGCCCATCAACCGTTATGGATGACATAGAAATCTACAATAACCTTCTATATGAGACCAATGCCGCAGGTGTTTGGATAACGGGTTATGGATCAAAGTACTCTAAAAATACTGCAAAAGACATATATATCCATAATAATAAATTTTACAAAACCGGTACTAACTTGGATACTAACTGGGCAGGGGGCATAGTGCTCAATGGTTTCCAGAACACTCTTTTAGAAAATAACCTGTTTGACGGATGTTATGGTGCAGCTATTGCCCATAGACAGGTTACTGATGAATTTGCAGCTCCTGATTCAGGCTATACAACTGTTGTAAAAAACAATATACTAATTAATACACAGTCTAGTCATGCAGCTGGAAAAGGGTATGCTATATTTAATAAGTTGAATACCACCCATTCATTTATTCTGGAAAATAACTGCCTTTCGAACAACGCTGGTGGGAACTATCTCTATGCAAATTCTACATCCGACGTTAACGTTGATAAGGGGTATGTGGAACAGGTAAATAAAGATATATCTATGAAAAAAGATTTTCCATGGCTTGAGGCATTGTATGCAGGGCCTCAGTGACCTTATTTCAGTCGAGTACTCTAAGCTTGCTACGAGGCACGCCAGCACAGCTTTTATTGCCTTGAGATAATTGCAAGCATTGCAGTTAAAGACATAGCTGTAAAAATCCAGGCTTCTGAGCCTTTTACAAACACAGAACTCAATCCTTCCAAGATATATGCAAAATGGATCTCAATTCTTTGGAAAGTATAACCCAAAGACCGTCAATCATTTCCAATAGTTCTGGCAAAATTCGGAGCACTGCATATGAGATTATAAAGAGGGCAATTCCTGAACCCGCTTTTACGATATAATTATGCGCAATTACAAAACTGTCAGCACCAAACCATTGCTCTCCATAAGCCACTATAACAAAGATAACTCTGATAAGATTAAGTAAATAAATTACGGGTATGGATACGACGAAAGCTCTAATTAGGCGATTAAAGGGAGCTCTGACCGCGCATATGAGACCAATAAAGAGAGCGATACTTTCAATAGCTGTACAGGCAAGAATTATCTCCACCGTATACCCGTTAAGCGCGATCTCATTCCAGGCTTTCAGGTACGCAGGAATATTAAGATACTGGAGAACCCAAAACACCTGTGATGTAACTTCTCCAATAATCCAGGTATTGAGAGAAGATAAATTTGCAAATGGGAAATAAACTAAAGCTCCAAGGGCACTGGCACTTGTGAGCATTGAAGTTGTATCAATAGAAGCACTCCCATTTTGCTCTGAAAATTTAGAACGCAAGACTTTTCTATTGTTTATGTAGAGGGGGCCTTCCCTGTACTCACGAAACATAATATATGCCACAAGTAAACAAAATAGAGCGACTATTATTGACAGGAACACGTTCGCATAGTCCAGAACCTTGAGATAATGGAGAGGCTGGTAACTCCAGTGGATGGAAAATACACTCCATCCTATCCCTCCTATAAGTTTACGAACTCTGAAAGTTTTAGGGATTAGGGATGAAACAATCATTAACTCGACTGCGAGCCAGAGTACATTCTCTATCATTTTTTACGCACCTTTTTGTCCGGGGTAGGAGCTAATTCTATATTTTGTTTTCATTATCTTTGAGAAATGGAAGAAATATCGAGCAAATAAAGTTTCTTGGAAGTGACATATGAAATTCTCTACATGATACTATATTTCTATAATTCTAATGAATTCAAAATCCTCATACTTTTATATTAAAGGGGTTCGAAGATATATATTTTTATAATTGGCAACATGCATAACGAAACTGATACTCGATATATAACTTCTACACATGATATTATTTACTTTTCGGATAGGTTCTTAGAGGTTGTCTTAAAATTCAAACTCTCTTATTCACAATTGTGAACTGATAATATACTATAATATTAATATTTAAACCTATTTTTTAAGGCAAAAGTACTCTAAACATACTGTGGTCTAACATTTGAGTTAGTTCAAGTGAATGAATATACTTACGAAATTCGTATGAGGATATTGATTCAAATGAATTCGATGAAAAATGTAAGAGACTGTCTTAAAATTCAAATCAGTTCTACATTTGGATAGTAGGTATTGTTGATTTCAAATTTACACTGTAAATTTATCACATTGACTTGCTCGCTTGATGTATAAAACCAAACACATTAGACATTATGGTTAAAATTTACATTTTAAGCATTTAAACGTTTAATGCTACCTTTTTTCAGTTCAAATGTTTAAGTCCAATCTCATTTGTAGAATCAAATTTAATTTTAAGACACGCTCTTAGCTCAATTATAATATCTGTTGTAAATATTTACACTTGTTTTCTAACAAGAATCTAAAATATAATGGTTTAGACTATGTTGAATGGGCCTTTTCAATTTTAAGTGTAATTCTATGCAAGAATAACTACAAATAATGGAGTCTCTCCGGGCTTCCGCTTATCAAAAGGAAAGATTGTTCTCTATCATCTTTCACTGTGAATTATTTATTCAATTCAAAAATACATTCTGTTCCAGAACAAAATCCTTCACTTTCCAATTCGAGTGTTGAATGTTCTATATGATGTTTTTCCAATTTACTTTTAATAGACTGCCTTATTTTATCTGGTTCCTGTAGATATGTGTCTTCCACAACAATATGAGCTGTTAAAATATCTGTTTCTCCTTCCAGAGACCATACATGCATATCATGAATTTTTTTCACTCCTTTTACCGATAAAACAGATTCCTTGACCTTATCAATGTCGATATGCCCTGGAACACCTTCTAGAAGGAGATTAAATATTTCCTTTGCATTTTTAGAAACTCCCCATAATATAAAAACCGTAAATCCTATTGTCATTATAGGATCAATAATATGATTGTCCCAGAACTTAATGATTATTGCTCCAATGAGCAAGACTAACCACCCCAGAATGTCTTCTAGAAGATGCCACGATAATATTTTTTCATTCTGGCTCATCCCTTTCTTCAATCTTAAAAATCCGAGTCCATTTATAATAACTCCAATGATTGCAATTAAAATCATTCCTTCGGCGTTTACGTGTTCCGGATTAATCAGACGCGGAATTGCTCTGGATAGAATAAACAATGACCCAGTTATAAGCACAACAGCAACAAATAGTGCAGAAAAAAGAGATAACCTTCTATATCCAAAAGTCATTTTACTGGTTGCAGGTTTCTTTGCTTTCTTTTCTGCGAACCAAGCTACTAATAATGCAATGCTGTCACCAAAATCATGCAATGAATCAGCCAACAGTGCTAAACTATTTGTTAAGAGTCCTCCAATCAGTTCTATAATTGTGAAAAGTATATTCAAAGATGCAGCAAATAACACATTTTTTTCCCTATCACCCATAACCAGTTCATTAATTCGTATCATTATTAAATTTTCTGTGTTTCACTAAACTGGGAACTCCAAATCTCCATAAATCTAAGATTGTCGTGATTATCTTAAAACATTTATTAGGGAATTAATGGATGTTGAAATGTATTGCATGGAACTTCTGGGTTGAGTATTCAAGATAGTTCCTCCAAATTTCTCAGAAAATATATAGCTCACAATGAAAAGTAACATCATAAACGTTTTTATTAATCTTCAAAAGGATGCCTAAAATATAATGATTTAGACAGTATTGGATATGCCCTTTCAATTTTAAGTACGATTTTTTGCAAGAATAACTCTAGAATGGAAATAATTTATTTATTCAATTAGAATGAAAAACAACTACTCAGTTCAATTGAGTAGCCTGCTGCATAAAACTTCAAATGTCTAAATTGAGTATTTATGACAGGCCATCTATGTTTTATTAGCCTCATGTATGTAAATTCTACAAAAAATATACTTGCAATATAAATTAGATTAGTTTATTATAAATATAGTGTTATCCATATGTCAAAAAACCATCACATATGTGAATTATAACTTTTAAAGGTTTTATGACCATGGCAATAAAAGCTGACAAAGTTAATTAAACCTTATATTCTGGCTGTTGATAAAGTATCCCGTAGGAGTATGAATAGAAAATTTACTCACATCTAAAAACAGTATTCTGATATTTGAAAGAAGTATACATTTTCGTTGTAAGCTTGGAGTTTTGTTATGCATAATATTGAAGGTAGCAATTAATTGGTTGTCGAGATTATTACTGAAAATCGTGAGTATAATAATTCCTATACATTCTCAAAACACGAAAGACTGATCATTTCTTCACGTTTATCAATAACCTGCTCCCTGATTTTTTCAACATTGAAAGTTCATAATTAAAAATAAGGGATAAAAATGAACGGAAAACATCTGAGATACATACATCAAAACAGGAAAAAAATAGGAATTTCCGTTGTAATTCTCTTTTTCTTGATTGCACTGGGAATATTTATTTTTCATACTATAGAGTCCAACTTTTCTACTAAACCGTCGAATAAAACTGTGTATGTAGCTGCCGATGGAAGTGGAAACTTTACCTGTGACGGGATTGATGATCAGGTGGAGATAAACCAGGCTCTTGCATATGTTGCAGAAAATCCAGAGTTTTCAACCGTTCATTTGAAAGGTAATACTACATACGTTATCTCCGATAGTATTTTAATCGGGAGTAATACAGTCCTTCAAGGAGACCGTACAGCTATAGTTAAACTTGAAGATAATGCAGACTGGCCAGTGGGCAAACCCCTGATAACACAGATGAACAGTGATGGAGTCAATAGAGTCACTGTAAAAGGATTTCAAGTTGATGGAAATCATGACAGGAATGAAGATAAAAAGAGAGGGCAAGGATACTACAATATGATCTATTTCCTTGATTCCAAGAATATAGACGTTCATGGTATGTATATGCATGACGGACATGGAGATGGGCTAAAAGTAGAGAGAAGCTCCAATATCAAATTTTACAATAACAAAGTGTATAAATTAGGACATGATGGTCTTTTTGCCATCGATAGTCAGAATGTAGAGGCCTGGAATAACAGAATAACCTGTAGAACTAATGGCGGGCTTAGAGTAATGAATTCAAATCACGTAAAATTCCATGATAATGTAATCGACTCTTTTTACCACTGGAGTGCAGGCGGCTCCGCAATTCTGATTGAAAAAACTACAGGTATCGTTAACGACGTCGAGGTATACAACAATACTATCAATAATACGTATGGGCCTGGGCTGTGGCTGATAGGTTATGGGGACTCTTATCCAAAGGGAGAGGCTAAGAATGTTCACATTTACCAAAATACCTTCTACGACACTGGTACGAATCCCAGTATTGACTGGGTAGGAGGGATCGTGACCAGTGGGTTTTACGACACTCTCATTGAAAATAATGTATTTGACGGCGTATATCATGGAGCCATTATTAACATGTATCCTTCTTCCGCAGATGTAGATCACTCAGTTGATCTTTCACCTCAAGGGACAGGGTACAAAACAATTGTCCGTAATAACATAATCGTTGATACCCAGAAGCGTACAAAGGATCCTGATGACACAGGATACGGAGTAATTAATTATCTTCCTAAAACACATACCTTTGTGCTGGAAAACAACTGTCTCTATAACAATACAGGTGGTAATTATAAAAATGCAAACTCAACTACTGACATATATGCAGATCCTCTCTTTGTAAACCAGAATAAACACGACTACCACCTGAAATCAAATTCTTCTTGCACTGCTGCCGGATATCCTTCATCAGATTCTTCAAAAGATTATGGTGAAAATGATAACCAGACAAATATAGGAAGATACGGCTAATTCTGTAGGACTTACACAATTCCCTTACGATGATGACATAGGTGGCAAATAAAAGTTCAAAGTTAACACTGTGAATAACATATCAAAATATCTTTAAAGTTAACAGCGTTAATTACTCTTATCTCTAAAATTCTTGACTGAAAAAAAGAGGTACTTTTTACGAAAAAAAGTCACTGTGCCTTTGTATTAATATTACATAAAGAATTAGAGGTGTAAATAAAGTATGCCAAAAAGTCTACAGAATAAAGTAAGATTATTCATAAAGAAGCTTTTATTGAGAAGAAAGGGTGTTGTGATCGAAAATAACTGCATATTTTCAGGAGTTAATTTCATCGGAAGAGCTAGAATAGAGCCTTACTGCAGGATAATAGGAGATCCAGAAATCATAATAGGAAATAACTTTTACATGAACGCAGGTTGCCATATTTTGGGAGAAATCACGATTGGAAACGATGTTCTGATTGGCCCTAAAACAGTAATATGGGGAAAAGACAAAGAAATTCGGAGAGGAGAACTCATCCGAGAACAGCCCGATATCAAAAGTCCCATCACAATAGGAAATGACGTATGGATTGGAGCAAGCTCAACTGTTTTAAAAGGAGTTTGTATTGGCGACGGTGCAGTTGTAGGAGCTGGCTCTGTAGTTACGAAAGACATTCCTGAAAACGCAATTGTTGTAGGGACTCCTGCAAAAATCATAAAGTTCAGAGAATATTAAGATTCTTTATTCAGCAAGATATTTCTTAAAAAACCAAATTCATATTTACATTTCAACTATCTTTTTAGGACTATTTTAATAATCAAAAGTTCCTTATCCACTCAAAAATAAGCTTCAAAGAGTCTAATTTTGATTTTTACAGTCGGCCCAAGGATAATATGGATTTCTAGTGCTTCGATTCCAAAATAATTCCCTTGCTTAGCGGGAAATTCATTGATCCATAGACCTATTCAAAAGCCTAGATTTTGAACATACTTTGGAATCTCAGTACTAGTAAGTTCTTGTAATATTATTCGATATCGTAGCCGAAATCTTCCACTTTTTCAGTAATTTCCTGCTTGCTAACTTTGTCAGGATTAAAGGTTACGATCGCTATTTTATCTGAAAGCCTTATGTCAAGCTTTTCGATGCCATTAATGCCTTCCAGGGCTTTACGTACATTCGCTGCACAGTTGTTGCAGTCCACACCTAATACCTTTAAAGTTTCCATCTTTCTTACTCCTTTTTATTCTTTAGTTCGTAGATTCAGGTTTAGTCCTCATGTTTTACTCTCAATAATCTCATTGCATTCAGAGTAACCAGAAGTGAGCTGCCCATATCTCCTATTACAGCCAGCCACAGAGTCAGCCAGCCTGGAACGACCAGCAGAAGAATTACTCCTTTGATTATCAAGGCAAATGCAATGTTTTGTTTGATGACGCCAAGCGTTTTTCTGCTCAATCTTATCGTATCGGTCAGTTTTGTAAGGTCATCGGCCATCAAGGCAATATCCGCAGTTTCAAGTGCTGTATCAGTTCCTGCAGCTCCCATTGCAATACCGACTGTGGATATTGCCATAGCAGGGGCATCATTGACGCCATCTCCCACCATAGCTACTTTACCATGCTCAGCAAGAAGGCTTTTAATCGCATTTACTTTGTCTTCAGGCAATAGGTCTGCTCGGAAATCATCGATCCCTGATTTTGTGGCTATAGCACGAGCTGTGTTTTCATTATCTCCGGTGAGCATAATGACTTTTTTAATACCGGCTTTTTTCAGCTTACTGACAGCCTGTCCGGAATTTTCCCTCAATACATCCGCCACAGCAATGAGGCCCAAGATGTGTCTATCGTCTCCGAGCATCATCACAGTTTTCCCTTCGTTCTGCAGACGGGAAATTTTATCTTCCACGTGTTTCAGATCTATGGCCTGCTCGGTAAAGAGCCTCGAATTGCCGATCTGATAAGTCTTGCCCTGAACCTTTGCTCTGGCCCCTTTACCGGGGATCGCCTCAAACGCAGATATAACAGATACCTCGGCTCCGTGTTCTTTAGCGGATTTGACAATTGCATCAGCTAAAGGGTGTTCTGACCGACTTTCAATTGCTGATGCTATTGATAAAAACTCTTTATCTGGGATGCCATCAATAGGAATGACATCGGTTACCTGTGGTTTTCCCTCTGTAAGGGTACCGGTTTTGTCAAAGGCAATTATTGACAAAGCCCCGGCTTCTTCCAGATACATACCCCCTTTAATGAGTACACCGTTTTTTGCTGCGTTACCGATTGCGGATACGATAGACACAGGTGTGGAGATTACCAGTGCGCAAGGGCATGCTACCAAAAGCATAGCCATTGCCTCGTAAAACCACTTCTCGAAGGGTTGTCCGAAAATCAATGGGGGCACCGCAGCAACTAGAACAGCCAGAACTATGACAAGAGGAGTATAATATTTCGCAAACTTATCGACAAATTGCTGAGATGGCGCCCTCTGTCCCTGAGCTTCCTCAACCATATTAATTATTCTTGATATCGTATTATCCTTTGCTAGTTTGGTAACTTTGACCTCAAGCGAACCACGTTCGTTGATCGTTCCCGCATATATCTCATCACCAGGCCGTTTCTCCACTGGGATAGACTCTCCTGTGATTGGGGCTTGATTCACAGTAGAGTAACCAGTAAAGACTTTGCCATCCATAGCAATTCTTTCACCGGGACGAACAATAATGATGTCTCCAATTATTATTTTCTCTACTGGCAACATTACTTCAGTCGTTCCTTTCCTGACCAAGGCCTCATTTGGTGTGATTTCCATTAACGTTCGAATGGAATTCCTGGTTTTATCGAGGGTATAGCCTTGAAGAGCGTTTCCGAAAGAGAAAAGAAATACAACCGCTGCGGCCTCTTCAAACTCACCAAGTGCTGATGCGCCTATTACTGCTATGCTCATCAGGAAATTCATGTCAAATTCTCGGGCATTAATTAGTATGGAAATGCCGTTCTTAGCTGGTAGATAGCCACCAAGAAAAATCCCGATAAGGAATAGTCCATTGACAATTAACTCCGGTGCTTCCAGCCTCCCAGCAATAAACCCAGAGACCAACATAAGGAAAGAAATGACTGTGGGCTTGAAATACTGATTTGATCTCCAAAAACCAGTTGGTTCATTCTTTATCTGGTGACCCTCATCCACTTTCCCTGAGTAACCCATTTTTTCAATTGTTGACAGGATTTCTGCCGTTTGTCCACTATGGGTTACCGTCATTTTAGAAGCCCCAAAATTTACTTGTGTAGTCTCAACTCCTGGAACCTTGGAAACAAGTTTTTCCAATTTAGCCGCACAGTCCGCACAATCCATTCCTATAATGCAAAAGTCAGTAGTTTGGGAAGTGTTTGAAATTTCTAGCATTTTATTGTCTTCTTCCCGCGCTTCATAACCTAACTTTTTAACTTTGTCTATTACTTGAGTAATACTGGTTTGTTTAGGATCATAATCTACATCAAGTCTTCCGGTAGGGAAAATGATTGTAGCGTTAGTAACTCCTGGTATACGTTTAACGGCTTTTTCTACTTTGGCTGCGCAATCCGCACAATCCAGGCCTGTTACAAGAAATTTAGACGATGTTATTGATTCCGTTATTTATGCCCCCTAAACTATAATTTATTCTTCGTTCTTTTCGACTTTTATTCGGTGACATGCTCCAGTCCTTGAGCAAACAGTTTCTCAATATGGTCATCAGCCAGTGAGTAATACAGAATCTTGCCTTCTCTCCGATATTTAACAAGACGTAAAGTCCTGAGGATTTTAAGCTGATGAGATACTGCCGAGTCCGAAACCCCTATGACAGCTGAAAGGTCACAAACACAAAGTTCTCTGGTCATTAAGGAAAACAAGATCTTCACTCTTGTCGGATCTCCCAGGGCTTTGAATAGTTCTGCCAAAGAAATAGCTATGTCCTCGCTGAATAGAGCCTCTTGTACTGCTTTCACCGCTTCATCATGTATACAATTGATTTCACACCTATCTAGTTCAGCCAAAGCTAACTCTCCATTATAAATAATTTTCAAACATAGTTATAGATGAACATCTGCTCATATGTACTTATGAATAAGTACTCATCTACTATTAAAGCTTTTGTTTCGATTGCAGAGGAATTATCTAGAGTACTTAATGAAGCTCTGATAAAGAGTGAAAATACTACGCAGTATGCATCAGAAAATTAGCCAATTAAAATTTCAAAAATAACATAATAAAAAATTAAGGAAGAAATTGGTCTGAAATACAACAAAAAAGTAGTTTCTTTCAAATAAATCAAAAAATCGATATTAGAGAGGTCGGTGTAGATGAATTCCTCTCATACAAGGCGTCTCTTTATTTCTTCGAATTCTTCTGCGGTAATTTCTCCTTTGGCATATCTTTCCTTTGCGATATCCAGCGCCGATTTTTCTTCACCACTACGAACCTTGTTCTGCTCAATGAGATATTTGATTAATAGATAAGCTCCCACAATTATAATTATCCAGAAAATTAATCCGAAGAGCATACCACCTGACCCCATCATGCCATAGCCATAATTACCCATAAATCCATATATCGCAACCACTCTCCAAATAATTATTAGTCTATCATTTTAAATTTTTAGAACTATCTGTCAAACTTAGTTTGTGGATTTGGATTCAGCTTGTTATGTTCATACCACCAAGATAAGATCCATGCCATGTATGCACCCATATCTGACCGCTAAAGGTGTTCACGCTCAGCATGCCCTCTGTATCATTCCGCCCGAAGTCGAAGGTGTAGTAGCCAGGCATCGCCTTGGATTCCAGGATCTCTGCCCCAGGCAGGTAACCTGTTAGGAAATCCTCTGCCAGCTTCTTCGCCCCGGCCAGGTCGTAGCCAGTGCTTCCTGCCTGCGTTCTTCCTGCGCCGTAGCGCGTGTTCCACATCATATTCGGCCCTGGCTCAGGATATGCAGATCCAGAGTATCGGTCTACCAGAACTTCAGCTATGTCCTGATTGCTGTTAGCATCTTTCACAACACCATAATAATTGCTGCTGAAAGCCATGAAATCGTCAATCTCTATATTCGAGCCATATTGCTTGGCGAAGCTTTGCATACTCTTTATAGCTTCATCTTGCGTAATAGGTTTGGACTCTGGATAATAAAGCGCCATCATATTGCCCATCATCATATTGCCCATCATTCCAGATTCATAGCTATAATTGTAGTCTGGATTGTTCATCATTCCTGGCCCCATATGCCCGGACTGATATCCACCTGGGTTATAGGTTGAACTATACATCATTGGCTTGAAGGCAAGAAAGGCAAGAAGTACTATTACTGCCAGCACCAAAAGGCCAATTATGATATTTTTGCTCTGTGCCATAGTCACCCCAAATTGATTTTTTAACACTACTTCTTTACTGTTGCCACTGCTTCGGAAATAGTAATTACTGCAGTCTTTTCTATTATATTTACATTATTATTCCTCATATTTAGATTTTATATTCTTAATTTTGATTTTCAATTTGTCTTACTCCCCAAAAAAGGGGACAACAAGTTTGCTTTCATGGATTGATTAAAACCGATTACAAAAATTCAGAAGGCAAAAATGTGTACATAGAAATGGAAAAAGTTTACTCATACTTGACACTGACATTGGTATCACATAGTAAATGATAGTTAGAGGCTTTAGGAAAAAGAAAAAAAAGAAAAGAAATATTTATAGGACTTACGCGGTTGAACTGAAAATCAACGGCGTTAAACCCTCAACTGTCTAAAACTTGCATTTAACCGCAACGTCTATTGCACTTTATTTTGCACCTCAAGTGCGTAAGTCCCATACTGTTTTAGCTTCTCCACGTGTTACCGTCCCAACGCGAGTGGTTTTGATCATCCCACCAGTCGTGTCCATCCCATCTAAAGCTTTGATTCCCCATCATAAAGGGCATCATCATTGTTTGATTATTCATCATAACAGGCATCATTGTTTGGTTCCCTGTCACAAAGGGCATCATCATTGTTCTATTTTCCATCATAAAGGGCATTGCTATTGTTTGATTTCCTGTTGTAGTGGGTGCCATTGTTTGATTATCCATCATAACGGGCATCATCATAAAAGACATCATCATTGTTTGATTATCCTTCGTAACAGGCATCATCATAAAGGGCATCATTACTGTTTGGTTTCCAATCGTAACAGGCATCATTAAAGTCTGATTTCCCATCATGCATGGCGTTATCGTTTGATTTCCCACCATATGTTGCGTCATTGTTTGATTTCCCATCATATGTTGCATCATATGTTGCATCATTGTTTGGTTTCCCATCATACCCATCATGTCTCCATGATCCATCATGTCTCCAGAATCAGTATCATGATCCATAATCTGTCCTGCGATGGGCTCTACCATCGCAATTATTATTATTCCTATGACTGCCAGTAGAATTACTGACTTCATTGTCCTAGATTTGATCATTTTATTCCCCCATTGTACACTTAATTTTGTAAAATTAGTTATTTTAATATAATCTTCTTAATATAAAAGATTACAGACGAAATTATATTATGAATTCTTTCTTTACATGCTAAGATATAGTTTCAAAAAAGGTTTTGAAGGTAATTTATTTAAATTAGGTATTGAAACTGAAACTGGTAAGTAAAAATGTATTAAGATCGTTTACTCAAACAAATTGAGGTTATTTATTTTAAGAGTTACTTCAAAATCAAGATAATAAGATTTTCAAAAAACTCAATTAATGGCACTGAGAAAACAAATCATATGCCAAAAACGGAAGAATTTGCGAAAGTATGCATTTAGTAGTGTGTGAGCTTATCCCAAAACCAAGTTTCTTCTTAAATTAATAAATGTTTTAGAACTATATTCCATGATAAGAAACTTGATTAATTGTTTAAAATTCGAGATTTTGGGGATCGATTTTGAGTTTAGGGATGAGCTCTGTAAATAGGCTTATGCTACACTTCTTTCTTTGGAGTAGCTAATATTGTAGAGATCTGTCGAAAAAATCTGAAGAGAAATTATTTAGCTTTTATTTTTGTCGAAATCGGGCTGCCTCCAGAATAGCATAATAGTTGTCGCTAAAATAGCGTGCTTTGACCAAAATGAAATTGTCTGTTTAATCATGTTTATCATTTCTCCGTCAGCTTAGCGGGATGATCTCACGGTACTTACCGCCAGGGGACTGCTCTGGTGACTCCTCAGCACGCTCGATTGTGATATGATCGAGCTTTCTCTGACTGAGCAGGTGCTCGATCTCAGAATGTACTACCTGCCACACACGCTCCGGGTCGGCTTCAGTTTCAAGATGCAGACGTACGCGAAGGTTCGTTGATGTGGTCTGTACTATCTGAAACCGCTCGATTCCTGGGATGCGATCGACTATGGTACCGAAAACTAGAGGAGCAATGGTGACCTTTTCACCGCGGTCAGTAGAGAAGGTGAGCACATCGGCGGCACGTCCCTGCACTCGAATCGCTGGCAGAGGATTGCCACATGGGCAGGAATCAGGCCGCATAAGAATGTTGTCGCCAAGGTCATAGCGGAGGATAGGCTGCACCTTATTGGCGAGGTTGCTGATTAGAACCGTGTGCGATTGCTGACCGGGCGGAACAGGCTGGTAGTCAACATCAACCGGCTCGAGTATGACCCAGTCGCTGTTAATATGCAGCCATCTATATTCACAACTGTATGCAATGAAACCGCACTCAGTAGCACTATAGGCTTCGCGAACCTTGGCGTTAAAAGCTTTTGCAATCCTGTCATACTCGCCTGCTGGGATTCCCTCTCCAGCAGGTTGCACTAGTACCGGATTGATGTTCAGGCGGCGGGCTTCCTGTTCATCGGCTAGGAGCGCAATCACGCTCGCGTAGCCTAGGATCATAGCTGGTCTAAAAAGGTTGAGTTTGGCTACAAGTTCAGACATGGGGGTATATACTGAGAAGATCTGAAACGCCTTGGAACCCAATCGACTACTCTGACGCACACGGGTGGCAATGACAGAGGAAAGGAAATGACCGCCGGTCGCAGTCACCATGGCCCATCGGCCACCATGTTTGAGGATCCGGATAACATCACCGGCATTAAGCCAAGTGCTCATCATGCGTGCAAAGGTCAAAGCGTTGTTCACAGCGATATTTCTGTCATCAAGCAGAAAGATGCCGCGTGTGCCAGTGGTACCCGATGTGGTCGCCACCGTGTACTTGTCCAGAAACCGCTCGCCGATCAGATCGGGTTTGTCCACGAACGCGCGTGCTTTCTCGATAGTCACCTCGCGGTCAGTGGCCCAGTCATTGAGGTGTGCCATCAGATCTTTCTTGCTGGTAATTGGCAGCAGCGAGGTATCCTCTACCCGCTCTGGCAGATCCTCGTAGAGTTCCCGATAGTACGGTGAGTTGGCGCGTGCAAAGGCCACCATCTCGGCAAGCCTGGTGCGCTGCCGCCGCTCGATCTCGGCAAGTCCTTGCCTTCTGGCTCTCCAGGTGTCGAACAGTAGCCAAAGGAAATTCTCGCTCATTCTACTTCGGCCCCCCCTGCCACGCGCAAGCCGTTCATCACAGCCAAGATCTCTGAACTTTCGTGAAAGAAAACAGCTCCAGCCACGCCAAGGATTCCAATGAGCGCAGACGGAATCAGAACAGCTAGGACGAGCAATGAGAAAGCAATGTTCTGTCTGCTTATCCTTCTGGTCTTCTTTCCGACATTTATTGCGTAAGAGATTTTTGTAAGGTCGTCGGCCATAAGCGCCACGTCGGCTGCTTCGATGGCAGCGTCAGTGCCTGCAGCGCCCATAGCAATGCCAACAGTCGCTTTGGCAAGAGCTGGAGCATCATTTATGCCATCTCCCACCATTGCAACCGCACCGTATTTCCTTTCAAGCTCTTCGACAGCCATAGTCTTCTCATCAGGCTTCAGATTCGCCTTAAACTCGTCTATCTCCAGCTCTTTTGAAATGACCTTGGCGACTACTTCATTATCGCCAGTTAACATAATTACTTTGATTCCCATTTTATGGAGCGAATTTACGATTTCTCCTGCATTGGGTCTTACCTCGTCTCTTATGCCCATGATGCCCTCTACACCGTCAGCAGTTCCCACAAATATAACAGTTTTCCCTTCGCTTCTCAGCTTTCCGATGCTTTTTTTTTCAGGAATAATAATGCCCATCTTCTCGAAGAACTCTGGCTTACCTGCATAGATTGTTCTGCCTTCCACACTTGCGCTAACTCCAGCACCAATGAGGCAAATGAAGTTCTCTACCTCTACAGTTTCAATATTCAGTGCTTTAGCTTTCTCGACAATGGCCTGAGCCAGAGGGTGCTCAGAGAGCCTTTCCACGTTATAGGCCAGTTTTAGCACATTAGTCTCATCTCCTCTGAGTGCCAGAACATCAGTCACTACTGGTTTTCCCCTGGTAAGTGTACCTGTCTTGTCGAAGGCAATAGCCTTGATTTTACCTAAGTCTTCCAGGTGAATACCACCCTTGATAAGTGCGCCGTTCTTACCCGCTCTACTGATACCTGCAGCAATCGCTACAGGCGTGGACATAACTAGAGCGCAGGGTGCTGCTGCAACCAAGAGGACTACGGCCCTTTCTGCCCATTCTGAAAAGCCTCCTGTTAGAAACGGGGACACCATGACCAAGAGAGCTGCACTCAGTAAAACCAAGGGAGAATACCTATACCCAAATTTTTCAATAAAGAGCTGAGCCTTTCCCTTCTCCTCCTGAGCTTCTTCGACCAGATGGATAATCTTTGATAATGTATTATCCTCAAAAGCTGTGGCCGCCTTGATTTCCAGTGCCCCTTCCTTGTTGATGGTGCCTGCAAATACCCTCATACCTTCATGCTTCTCAACGGGCATGGATTCACCTGTCACAGGTGCTTCATCGATGCTAGATCTCCCTTTAACGATTTCCCCATCTGTAGGAATGGCTTCTCCTGGCCTGACGACAAACACATCCCCCACCTTCAGGTCTTTCACTGGTACTGTCACTTCATTTCCATTGGCGATGACCATTGCCTCCTTCGGAGCTAGATCGAGAAGTGCTCTAATAGAGCTTCTTGTCCTAGCATAGGTATAATGCTCCAGGCCCTCTGCTGCGCTATAAAGAAAGACCAAAAAGGCAGCCTCTTCCCATATTCCCAGGAGCGCAGAGCCAATAGTTGCCGCCATCATGAGGATTTCTATGCCTATTTTTCGGTCTTCAAGTAGCTCTTCAACTCCTTCTTTGCTCCAATAGTATCCGCCTATCAAGATAGCAACAATAAAAATAGAAGTCTCAACATAAGAAGGAATCATGCCTAGATGGGCGAGAATATATGTTAGCATTGTTAGTAAACCGGAGATAATGGCATTGCGTATTATGGGATATTTGTACCACTTATCCTCAAAGACCTCTTCATCCTCACTCATTTGCATACCCCTTAATTTTATTCCATGCAGCTTGTATAAACAGATCATGAAATTAAACACTTGAATTCATTGATAAAACAAGTTCAAATGGAAAGAAATGTGGTGTCAGCTATACTTTTCTATTTTATTTGTACTTATTTGTGGTTTAATTCTTTGTGAACTCTATTAAATATTAAGCTGTGGTTCTTAAACACGAAAAATAAAAATTAATGATGGAAATCTAGTAATTACCATAGGTTTTTACTGTATATTAATATACTCTAATTATTAACGCGGGATATAAAACATAATAAAAACACCTATAAGAGCAATTAAAGCCCCTATTATTTCATACTTATCTGGATTTTTCTTATCAACAAAAGCTCCCCAGATCAGGGATGAAACAATAAAGATTCCTCCATATGCTGCATAGACTCTTCCGAAATGTGCATCCTGCAAGGTTGGAATAATCCCATAAATTGCCAGTGTTATCGCTCCTAAAACCCCAAATAACGCTCCTTTGTTTTCCCGTAGCCATAACCAGACAAGATATCCTCCTCCAATTTCAAAAAGTGCAGCAAGGAAAAAGAGAGCAAGAGAGATTCCTACGTCTATCATATGGATTCCTCTTTTCTTGGCCAGTAATAGATGATTGAAACTCCTATTATAATAATCAGAGCCCCTATCAGATCATAAGCATCAGGAAGAGTTTTATCAAATATCCAACCCCATAATAGGGGCATAACAACGAAAATTCCGCCATAGGTTGCATATATCCTGTGGAAGTAAGAAGGCTGGAAAGTTGGCACAACTCCATATAAGAATAGGACAATTACTCCAAAAACGGCAAAAATCAATTCTTTACCTTCACGCACCCATAACCAGACAAGATATCCTCCTCCAATTTCAAAAATTCCTGCTAGGATAAACAACAAAATTGTATACAGAAAACACTTTTTTTTAGATATACAACTTGAGTCAATATGAACTTTCATATAAATTAAGTATCTAAAAACGATATATATAGTTAATTAAATAATCAAGTGAATATGAAAACTTTCTCATTTACAAATTCTTATAAACCCCAAAAAAATTCTCCATAAAAAGCATAAAATCATTTACACAAACCCCTGGATAATAGTAATTACTGTCACTCTATTTTTCACTGTTATATATATTCCATTTTTATCATAATGGAACATTCTCAGTGGGAGAGCTTTCTTCAAAGTTTTTTTAACTCATACAGAGCTTCAAAAAACGGTCAAAAATAGTACCTTACTTTCTTTTGTTCTTAAATGGTGCAGGCTTCGCAGAATACTCGATGGCAAACCCATAAAATATTCCGATACCATAATATTTTAAGTCTAGACTTTTAAATTTATTTAAGAATTAAATAATCATATAACTTCTATATTTTAAAAGGCTCTGAGAAACTTTTTACAAAATAACCCACGTAATGTGTAATTGAACGTACGAACTCCTACAAGACCAGATTTTGAGCCTTATCGGCTTTGATCTGCTTCTCGCCATAACATATGTCATAGGAAAATGTTTCGGTAATTTTCCCCTTAATTCCTTTAAATAAACGTACTAAATCAAGCATAAATATTAAAAAGTATATTGGAAGAGTTTAACCATTATTCGGCTTTTTGGGTGCACTCTGACCCATAAATAAATCCGCATCTGTATTAAAAGAATTAGAGGTTTAAGGCACTCAATTTTGGTTTCTTATGAGTTCAAAAAGATTTGAAAAATAAAGTCTTGAGGATTAACTAACAAATACGAATTCAAAGAAAAAGTAAAGAAGAGCTACAGATTACTAATTATTAAGAAAGAAGTTTAGTGCGAGAGGTGCGATTCGAACGCACGAACTCCTACAAGACCAGACTCTGAATCTGGCGCCTTTGACCTGGCTGGGCAACTCTCGCATGTTGATTGTTATATTTTCTCTTTCTTCTCGATCTCTTTAATAAAATATAGTCCTCTATGTTGAACTCTGAATCCAGCGCCTTTGACCTGGCTGGGCAACTCTCGCACGATGTGGCTTATGTTCAGCAGCACATAGTAGTGCTCTTTGTTCTTATACTTTTTCCTTGAAAGCCTTCTCGGAAGGTGAAAAA